>Ga0255212_1000341_pt1 | contig 12745 bp, 9 predicted proteins | sample Miss_Yuk_RepC_8d_FD_188425 | JGI IMG/M metagenome (GOLD analysis project Ga0255212, IMG submission 188425) | Freshwater microbial communities from Mississippi River, Louisiana, United States - Miss_Yuk_RepC_8d | ecosystem: Environmental > Aquatic > Freshwater > River | place: USA: Louisiana...
TGCGATTCCCAACCCTTCATTTATGGACTCTTGGCGGACTTTCTCACAAGGACCAGCAGCGCTTCGGCGTCTTGCTGTGGTTGGCCTTGGCACGATGGCATTCACAATGGAAGATGTTCTGCTCGAGCCCTACGGCGGCGAAGTTCTTGGCCTGAGTGTAAGCGCCACGACGCTGCTGACCGCAACACTGGCCTTCGGAAGTTTGATTGGTTTTTGGTTTGCTTCTCGGGTGCTGGGCCGGGGCGCGGATCCTTATCGTATGGCGGGAATGGGGGCGCTGGTCGGCATGCCTGCTTTTGTGGCTGTGATCGCTGCCGCTCCGATACAGTCAGCGCCGTTGTTTACCGCGGGCACCTTTCTGATTGGATTGGGGGCGGGTCTTTTTAGTCATGGAACGCTGACCGCAACCATGCAGAGCGCCCCGAAAGAGCAGGTCGGCCTGGCCCTTGGGGCCTGGGGGGCCGTGCAGGCGACTGCGGCGGGACTGGCCATGGCGATCGGGGGAGTGGCGCGGGATCTGGTCGTGGCTTTTGGGAATACGGGCTCTTTTCTTGGCAGAGAATTCGCCGGCGCCGCGACGGGATATGTCGTTGTGTATATCATTGAGGTCATCTTGCTGATGGCCACACTGGTTTGTATGGCCCCGCTTGTAAAAAAAAGGAATGCCAGGGAGTCCACTCAATAATCAGCCTCACGAGCTGATGCCCTCTGAGAAAGGTTGGTAAGACATGGAAGTTTGGCAAGTAATTTTGGTGATCTGGGCGGCAGTTGCGGTGACATTGGTTGCGAATCATTTCAACCGTGGCGGCAAGTAAGCCCTAGTCTGCCGAGTAATCCAACAGGCCCCGAATTCGGGGCCTGTTTTTTTCCACGGCAAAACCACATTTCACGAGCCCTGGGGTAGGGCGGAATTCTCGGATAGTCGGGCGATGAAACACTCAGCCCTTCATGCGCCCGCGCTCAGCCCAGTGATTCGTTCGACATCGCCGTCGGGACCGGAAGGTGCCGTGCGCGCACTTTTTCGTCAGGCCGATATCGAATTCGATGGCCAGCGGCCATTTGATATCGAAGTCCGGCATCCGCGAGTCTTCACGGAGATTTTGCGCAATGGATCTCTTGGTTTTGGTGAGTCATACATGGCGGGCGACTGGGAGTGCACGCAGCTCGACGAGATGGCTTCTCGGTTATTGGCGGCGAGGCTAGACCAAAAGCCAATTGGGGTGGCGCAATTGAAACTGTTCGCCCACTGGCTCAGGTCGCGAGTGATTAACCTTCAGTCGCTCACACGAGCCTTTCAGGTCGGCGAGCAGCATTACGACATCGGAAATGACGTCTTTGAGCGAATGCTAGATCCGATGATGATCTACTCGTGTGGTTATTGGGAGCGCGCTGGGAATCTAGCGCAGGCCCAGCAGGATAAATGCGAGATGATCTGCAAAAAGCTTCAGCTCTCTCCGGGTGAACGGCTTTTGGATATTGGCTGCGGCTGGGGCGGGCTTGCCGCATACGCGGCTGTCCATTATGGGGTGCACGTCCACGGCGTAACGGTATCCAAACAGCAAGCCGAGTTTGCACGCGATCGCTGCAAAGGCCTGCCAGTTACCATTGGCCTGAAGGACTATCGCCTACTCACTGGCACCTACGACAAGATTGTTTCAGTTGGAATGTTTGAGCATGTAGGGGAGAAAAATTACACCATTTTTTTTGATACTGTCCGACGCCTTTTGAAGCCGGAGGGCATTTTTCTGCTGCATACCATCGGCACAGAGGCTACTGCCGGGGTGACCGATCCGTGGATCGATCGATACATTTTTCCAAACGGAAAAGTCCCGAACGGCAGCGAGATCGTATCGGCCATTCGGGGCCGGCTGATGCTTGAAGACTGGCATAACTTTGGCCCTGATTACGATCGCACGCTGATGGCCTGGGCCAGCAATTTTTCGGCCCGATGGCCTGAAATCAAGGCCCGCTACGGGGGCCGATTTTTTCGAATGTGGCGCTACTACCTTCTGGGCTGCGCGGGTTATTTTCGCGCGCGCCAGGGCCAGCTGTGGCAACTCGTGTTGACGCGACCAGATCGGAAATGCGCGTATAGGTCTTTTCGGCTTCCCTCAGCTTTTTAGTATCCAAATCTAGCCCATCGACGCGGGCCCTCCGTGCCGATATTTCGAAATTGATTCGCCTGTTTTCATGTGTAAACACATGAGTCGATCTTCAATCTATGGTTGTGATGAAAATTCTTAGGGCGCGAGGCAACAAACACCACACGACGCGTGCAAGGAGTCGCCGAGATGGGGCCTAGGATGCAAGTCCAATTTGAATATCACTCGGAGCCCTGTATGAGATTTAGCGCGGAGACACTCTTGGTCCTCGCCGATGGTAAGAAGGCAGCCTTTTTCCGCAATCAAGGCTTCAATGGCCAGGTTCGGCTAAAGCAATTGCAGCGGTTTGGCATTGAAAATCTAGCGAGTCACGAGATGGGATGGGATCGGCCGGGCAGAGCGTTTGCACGTTTTGAGCCTCGGCGTTCGGCCTATGAGATGCCAGATTTTCACGAGGTGGAGGAGGCTCGATTTCTGGAGGACCTCGCGCAAGCTATTGAGGTGGAAATGTCAGCTGGTCAATTTTTTAAGTTAGTGATCATGGCGCCGCCACGCGCCCTCGGACTTCTCAGGGAGTCTTTGAGTGCCGATATTCTGGATAAAGTGGAGCTGGTGCTACCAAAAGACTATTTGAATACCCCAATTTCCGATCTCGAGGAAATTCTTACGCGAGGCTTGCATTAATTGGCCTTCGCAGTCCCATCGCTCTCTGTTGCGTATCGACCTCCGTATTACCTTTGCGCGGTATCGGAGGAGGCGCTTTGGGAGGGGCTGGAAACCGCCGGTCTTTCTGATCTCCAATTTCCGCAGCTCGATGTAATGGGATCGTTATTTGTGCCAACCGGCCTGATCCTTTCGGATGAGCAGGATCGCCGCGTTCCGCATTTTCGTCCGATTCAGGGCTTTTACGCGGCGATTCATCAGGAGTTAACCGATGCGCAGCGATCGGTGTTGCCGATCGTGCCGAGGCCTGCGGCAATCGTTCGCGTTTGTGCATGACCTTTCCACGGCAGGATTGATGCAATCCAATTAAGGAGAGCAGCCGCGCGGCAGACGCTATGGTCTGATCCTCCTTTTACTTGACGGAGGGTTATATGGCAGAGATAAATTTTGCAGAGTCACTTCTGAGGCCTTGGCTGCGTGACTTCCCACGCTTATGGATGTCTCCCTTTCCCAGCGGTTTTCAATCGGCGGCAGAGGCGGTCAAGGTGGATATTCGCGAGCAGCCTGAAATGTTTCTTCTGGAGGCGGAGCTACCTGGCGTAAAAAAAGAGACCCTGAAGGTCTCGGTCGCGGGCAGCAGGGTAACCCTTGAAGGAGATATCCGAAATGGGACGGGACTGCCGAAGGAGGAACGTCTGATCTGTGGCGAGCGTCACGTCGGCCACGTGGAGCGCACCTTGGATCTCGATGCGGCGCTCGATCCCTCACGCTCAACAGCGCATTTTGAAGACGGCTTGCTCACGGTCTTACTCTACAAACAGTCGGGCTTTGAGGCCTCTCAGATCGCTGTGAATTGATCCTACGGGGTGAGTGGGCTTGGGCCTGAGGCCACACGCCCACTCACCCCTCGCCAAATTTTGAATGGATGGCCTCGAGAATCAGAGAACAGTTATCGTGGCGGCAGGGCTGGGGTGCGAAAACCTGACTTAATCAGCTCAAGCATTGCTCTTTTTTGGGGCGTATCCAGCACCATCAGTAGTTTCAATAGCTCCTCATCATCGGGGCTCACGTGGTTTGCCCTGGGAGCGGTTGTCGCGGGTTCCGGCGACGGACTGAGCACGGAAACGAGACCACTTTGGGGCTGCTGTCGTTCGGCAGGTCTTGTGTGCTCGACTTCGAGGGCCTGCCGCTGGCCATAAGGCTGCATTCTCGGCTTAAGGGCTTCGTTGAAATCGAGGTTAAGCCAATTCACCAGAACCCGGAGCCGCTCCTCCTCAGGCAAGGAAACGCCCCGCAGCCATCTCCGCGCACTTTCTTGAGAGATCGGGGTAGTGTCATAGGCCCGAAGATTGAACTCCCGCGCCACCACAGCGGCAGAGGGGATCCGACCGAAGCGGCTTCTGAGTGAATCCCGCAGAAGCGCCGAGAAGTTTTCTTTGATGTCGTTTGATTTAGCCATGAACGACAAGATAAAAGTCACAGCGCACAGGGTTGCAACTGAGAGTTGTAATCAGGGCGATCCAATAACTAAACCTACACATCTCATGTGGACTTTGATATTCCACGTCTAAGTCCTTGATCTCAGGAAGCAATAAACAGGATTCCGCGATCGCTGGGGGATTTGAGAGCCTCCAAATTGGGCGAGCACCTCCGCCGCGGTGACGTTTTCAAACTGCCCTCACTACAGCGGCCCTGAAACTTATTTATGGCCGCCATTTCTCTTACTTCAGGAGGTTTTTATGGCCGAGCAGACTGTTTTTCTTTACGCGTCGCAATCCCCCCCCGCAAGCATTGACACTGGCGCTGGGGATTTTCCAGCGGCGCCAGGCGTAACGCTGGAAGATGGAACTATTTTCTACACTTGGAAAGACGATCCGCTGCGGGAGAGTAGCGCCGGAACGGGGATATTTGATCCTTTTCTTACGCTTCAGCAGTCCGGTTCTCAGTCCGGCACCAATCTTTTCAATGGCAACAATTACGCCACGGGTGACGCGAATGGCGCTGGCGGTAATCGAACCAGCCTCCTGGAGATGAGCAAGATTCCCGTGGTCGGTGTTGGCGGTATGGAGTACCTCGAGATTCGCTTGGATCTAAACGAGGTCAGTGGCGGGGGTGGCCCTAAAGCCGAAATTCGGATGACGGACCTCAATATCTATGGCTCCCAGGATCCGCAGCTTGGTTCCTTTGATGGTCTAACGCCGATTTATTCGCTGGATAAGGCCGATTTGGATATGACGGTTGCGATGTGGGATGACTTTAACGGCAGTGGGCGTTCCGATGTGGTGATGCTGATTCCAAAATCCTTCTTTTCCTCAAATCCGCAATACTTATTCTTTAGTGCCGCGTTTCAGGGTACGGATAGTGGCTTTGAGGAATTTTCGACCCTTATTCTTCAGGCCCCGCTCGATCCCTCGGTTGAGATTATCAAAACAGCCGAACTTCTGAATTCCGATCGATCCGCTGATGAGGATAGCATCATCGATTCTGCAGGCGATATCGTTTCCTACACCATATCGGCAACCAATGCCGGAGAAGTCGCATTGACGAACCCGACAGTGGTTGATCCGCTGATTTTGGACACTCTCGATAAAAATGATGACGGCTTGATTAATGCCGAGGATATTACTGCGGGTGACACTAATAGCGATGGGGTATTTGACGTTGGCGAGACGTGGATTTGGTCGGGTGAGTACCAGGTCACTCAGGAAGATATGGATGCCCGTGGTAACTATGATGGCTCCGATCCAGGAACAATTAACGACAACGTGATTCGGAATGTTGTGTCAATCGTAACGGATGAGGGTGCAACCGATGACGCTATTGCCGATGCATTACTAAGTTTTGAGCCGCTGATTAGCATTCAAAAGACCTATGAAGTTCTTAATGCAGATCGCAGTGATGATGATGACGATATCATTGATGAAGCTGGCGACATTATCAATTATTCAATTACAGTAAAAAATGATGGAAATATAACGTTAAGTAGCATTTCGCTTACAGATGCGCTTATCGAAAACTCTGTTGATACTAATGATGACGGGCAAATCACGGTGCTCGATGCGACAGGCGGGGACGCAAACAATAATGGCCTGCTGGACGTAAACGAGACTTGGACGTTTGGCGGCGAGTATACGGTGACCCAAGCCGATATGGATGCTCGAGGAAATTACGACGAGGTTGGTGATGGCATTAATGACAATATCATTCGAAATGCGGCCAGCGTCGTCGCATTAACCCGGGACGAGCCTGTGCAGGGCACAGCGCGCGCATTCACTGAGATCGATTACAACCCTTTAGTTAGCGTAGAGAAAACAGCAGAAGTCTTCAATGAGGATCAGTCAGAAGATCTTGATGATCGAGTGGATACAGCCGGTGATTTCATCCGCTATTCCGTAGTTGTAGCTAACGAAGGTAACATTAGCTTGACTGATGTTGCCCTTGTTGACTCTATGCTGAGCGACATATTGGATAAAAATGATGATGGTGTAATCAATGTCGCCGATATTGATAGTGGGGATGATGGAGATGGCATTTTAAATCCAGGCGAAGTCTGGACCCTGTCGGGGGACTACGAAGTTTCGCAGAGCGATGTTGACGCTCGCGGCAACTACGATGGCCCGGATACGAATACCATCAATGACAATGTGTTTCGGAATTTTGTGTCCGTCACAGCTACCGCCAGCGATCAGACGGTATCGGATGACGACTTCATCGATACACCTCTGCTGTACACCCCAGAGTTGGCCATCACCAAAGTAGCCAACGTCTCGCAAGTCGATGCCGCCGGCGATGAAATCCTCTACACCGTGACGGTGGAAAACCGCGGCAATGTGACACTCACCAATGTCGTGGTGACTGATCCGTTAACGGGCCTAGCGGAGACGATTGCCTCGCTTGCCCCGGGAGCTACAGAGTCTTTTGAGCGGATCTATGAGACCACCCAAGAAGACCTTGACAGCCAAGGCGGCGGGGACGGTGATATCGATAACACGGCTGCTGCCGATAGTGATGAGACCGGTGAGGTCACCGCCAGCTACGAGGTGGGGCTGCTGTATGACCCTAACCTAAGTGTAGTAAAACTCGCCAACGTCGATAGCGTTGACGAGGCAGGTGACAAGATTACCTACACCATCAGCGTATCAAATACCGGAAACACTACCTTGACCGATGTGACTCTTGAAGACACTCTCATTGAGGATACCCTGGATAACGATGCCAATGATGATGGCGTCATTGATGGGGATGATGGTGATAGCCTACTTGAAGTGGGCGAGACCTGGGTCTGGACTGGCGAGTATACGGTGACCCAGGCCGATTACGATGCCGCACTCGAATCCCCGGGGATCTACTACATCCGAAACACTGCAACCGCAGATAGTGAAGAGACTGAATCTGTCACATCCTCTGAGGAAGTGAGCGTGGTCGAAGTGGCGTTTGAGGGTCTCTCACCCGGCTATTGGAAGAATCATCCGATGGATTGGGATGGGATCTCCACAAGCGCAAGTTTCGAGAACTTCTTTTTCGGGAGCCAGCAGTCGAGCCTGAAATGGTCGGTCAAAACCCCAGAAAAAGGCAAGGAGAAATTTGTCTCGCAGCAGGACATGACGATGCAACAGGCTTTAGAGCTTACAGGAGGCGCAGAGGCATCCCTGGCGCGACAGGCGGTCGCAGCAGTACTGAACTCACGAGACGAGGATGTGACCTACCGGTTTACGGAAGCACAGATTAAGGAATGGGTCAGCGAGGCGCTCTCCGGAATGCCGGTCGATCTTCAGAATGACGGCATCATCGAATTCGCATCGGGGAAGGCCGCGATTGATGGCGTCAAGAACTTACTTGAGTTCAACAACAATCTCGAGCTGATCTAGCATGGTCTCCTCGGACCATGTCGCCGCCCCGCGAGGGGTGGCGGTTCCTTTGCTTCGGGAACTCCCATCAGGAGCAGTATTTTCAGCCTTGTCGCGCCATCGTCCCGCCATTGTCTCGGCATTATTCTTCTCAGCGGTGATAAATCTTCTTTATCTCAGCCCTGCGATCTACATGCTTCAGATTTACGATCGGGTATTACCCAGTCAAAATTTTGCTACGCTCATTGCATTGAGCGGACTCTTGCTCGGTCTCTATATTTTTATCAGTTTGCTTGAAACAACTCGGGCCTCAACAATGGTAAGAATCGGTGATGCTTTGGAAATGGAGCTCACCCCGCGTGTTTATGAGTCCACCTTTCAAAGGCAGCTGCGCGCGCCTCAAGCCCAGGCCAATCAGCCGCTTTGGGATTTGAATCAGATTCGCCAGTTTTTTTCCGGAACGGGGCTATCCGCACTGATGGATTTGCCGTGGTTTCCAATTTTCATCGTCGCTGTTTTTCTTTTGCATCCCGCCCTTGGCTGGTTTGTGACACTCGGCTCCGCTCTACTTTTGATCTCATCAGTGATCTCAGAGCGAATCGCCCGAGGGGGACTATCGCAGGCGTCTGACTTCAGCCTTGCCGCCCAAGGGTTAGCCGCAAGCCAGCTTCGTAATGTCGAGGTCATTACGGCTCTTGGCATGCTGCCGGCGCTCGCAAATCGATGGAGAGCTCTTCAGACGCAGGCCCGAACATTGCAGCGTCAGGTGGTGGATCAAGTCTCAGCCATCGGCGGAATCAGTCGCTTGATTCGGCTCACCATCCAGTCAGGCACGCTCGGGATAGGCGCCTATCTCGCCATCTTGGGTGAGATGACTGCGGGCTCGATGATTGCGGCGACGATTCTGGCGACCCGAGCTCTTGCACCCCTTGAGTCTTTGATCATAAATTGGAAGTCGATGCTGACGACTCTCTCGAGCCAGCAGCGGATCGATCGACTACTCAAAGAGCATCCGGAGCCTCTGAGGGGAATGTCAATTCCGCGTCCTCGCGGAATGATCAGCGCTGAAAATGTTTTTGTTTCTGCACCGAGCAACCGGGTTTTCATTCTGAAAGGCCTCAGTTTTGAATTTCAACCCGGAGAAGTTATTGGAATTATTGGCCCTTCGGCCTCGGGAAAATCTACACTGCTACGAACGATTCTCGGTATTTGGCCGACTGCCCTCGGAAAAATGCGGATCGACGGCTCTGAGCTGAGGAGCTGGCCGCGCGAGGAGATCGGGCCCGCACTCGGTTATTTACCTCAAGACATCGAATTATTTGGAGGTACTGTCGGCGAGAATATCGCACGATTCGGCGAGCTGGATTCCGAGCGCGTTATCGAGGCAACCAATTCCTGCGGATTGCACGGAATGATGCTTCGACTTCCCAATGGCTACGATACCGAAATCGGTGAGGGTGGAATAACTCTCTCGGCCGGTCAACGGCAGTTGGTCGGTCTTGCTCGTGCGGTCTATGGGCGGCCCGTGGTAATTGCCTTAGATGAGCCAAGTTCCAATCTTGATGAGGTTGGTGATCGAATTTTGGCTCAGACAATTAAGGCAGCCAAGTCTTGGGGGAGCACAGTGATTGTGGTGTCGCATGATCCGAAATTACTCAAAGTGACGGATCGCCTGATGATGATCTTTGATGGACAGATTCGTGAGTTTGGCCCTTCTACAGAGGTGATCTCAGCGATTAAGAGGCGATCGACTAAACCTGCTGATGCGCAGAGGGTGTAATCAATGGACATTGTGGTCAGGCGGGGGCTGTGGATGATCTTGATGCTTTTAGTGGGCGCTATTCTGTGGGCTGCGTTTATTCCCCTGGACGCAGCGGTTCCCTCAAGCGGTACCGTTGTGGTCGATGGCCGACGCAAAGTCGTGCAGCATCCCCGGGGCGGCGTGATTCAGCAGGTGCTGATTCGGGAGGGCGAGCCGGTTGCCGAGGGGGATATCCTGATCCGGCTCGACTCGAGTACGGAGCTTGCGAATCGATCACAGGCTCACTCGCAGCTTGCAGCGGCACGATTTCAGTCGGAAGCCCTGCGCTTGCAACTCGAGGACCTAAGGGATTTAACAGACGAAGGGTTTTTTCCCCGCAATCAGCTTATCGAGCTGGAGCGAAAGTACAACGAGTCCTTGGCACAGCAGCAGGCGTTACGCGATCAAATTTTCGCCTTGACCAAAGAGCTTGAGCGCACCGCCATTCGTGCACCAATTTCTGGCCGCGTGATGGGGGTGGGTATCAATACCCCCGGTGCGGTGGTTATTGCTGGCGCCAAGCTGATGGAGGTTGTCCCGAATAGTGATCAGGTCTTCATTGAGGCCCAGGTTCGACCCTACCTTGCCGACAAGATTGTGCCGGGAGCGACTGCGCAGATTCGATTCAGTGCGCTGCAGGCGGTGCGCACACCTGTGATTCGGGGGACAGTAGAGTGGATTTCGGCAGATCGATTCTTCAATCCAGAGGACAGGTCCAATCCGGAAGGATACTTTCTTGCGAAGGTGACAGTAGCCCCCTCGGAGCTTTTGAAAGTTGACGGTTTTCGAGTGATTCCCGGGATGCCTGCGGAAGTCATGATCAAAACCGGTGAACGAACGTTTTTTCAATATTTGATGAAGCCGTTTATTGATCGGCTCGCGGTTTCGGTCAGGGAGCACTGATGTGGCCTGACCCAAAACGGGTGCTCGGCACCTCGTTGCTGCTTGCGGCGCTGTTATTTCTGCTTCATCGCTCGCTACTGGCGCAGCCACTGCCTCAGGATCCCATCTCTAAAATGTCCTTGCTGATCGCTGAGCATGTGAGTCAAGCGCGGCGCTCTGATGGCACCTATCTCTCTAGTCTCGCCGCCAAAGAGGCCTCTTGGCATGCTTTGGCGGTAAGCTCGGCCGCCAAAGGAATCAAGATTTCTGCTTCTGCCGGCAGTTTCTACGCCAATCGCACCGAGGAAAATCGGGGCTCGCTCGGAGCATCGGAGACACAACGTGAATTCAGCTCTTCGATCGCCTCACTCACGGCTCGTCAGCCGCTTTATCGAAAAAAAGATCTGATTGCAATTGAGCAGGCGGCTGCCAGCTATCAGGCCTCAGAGGCCGCCCTAAAGGCATCGGAGCATACGCTTTTCGGCCGGGTTTTCATGTCTTGGATTGAGGTGTTGACAGCCCGAGATCTCCTCCAACTGTCGCAGTATGCCCTGGAGCAGGCTGCGGTAATTCGAGAGGAGATGGAACGACGCGTGCAGGCGGGAGAGGTCTCTATCGATCAACTCGGTATTGAAATCTCAAGATTTCAGCAACGGCAATCCGATATGCTGGATGCGTCGGCTCGGCTGCAGTTAAGCGAGAGGGCATTGAGCGATTTGGCGGGCCCGCAGGCCATCGTTCCCATTGGCCTATCCCTCGAGTCCGTTGCACCTAATCCGCTTCCCAATTTGTCTGCTCGCCAAGTGGCTGAACTGGTGGAACAACAGAATCCGGAACTACTGGCGGCGCGTTACTTAGAAGAACAGGCGCGATTAGAGCGAGATCGGATGCTGGCAGAGCGTTACCCCACTCTAGATTTATACGCCTCAGTTTCTCGGGGTGAGAACGATACCGTATCGTTTATTCGTGATGAAAGTCGTATCGGACTTCAGCTCAACGTACCGCTTTACACATCAGGAGGAATTGAGTCGGCCGTGGCCCAGGCGGATGCTCAGTTTCGGCGATCCCAGGCAAATGTTCAGGCCTTGTTGGTGAAATTACGCAGCCAGGCCATCATTGCAATGACCAAGGTCAGCGTGAGCCTAGTGAAAATTGACGCCACTCGTGTTCATGTCGAGGCTACGGGTCTGCGGGTAGACGCAGTTCGCAAAGGGTTTCTCGCGGGGGTAAAAACGCGCGGAGACATCGCCCGTGCCGAGTCGGAGTACATCCAGGCGCGCCAACGTCGCGCCAATGAAATGCTGGAGTATGCGTCGGGCTGGACGGGCCTTGTGGTTGCTACCTCCCAGATCGATCCGATCTTTTTGGAGGGCATGCCGCCTGCGATCAAGCTTCCGGTTCGGATGGTGTCTTCCCCGTGAAGTGAGGGAGATTTCCACGCGCGACTTGGATCGGCGCCGCTGCATGCAACCCAGACTTGGCGCATCGCGAGTGTGAATGAACAGGAGATTCAAATGCGTCAGGTCCTTGTCGTCGTGGGGACGCGGTCCGAGATGGTGCGGCTTGCGCCGGTGATTCGGCGGCTGAGGGATGAGGGCGGCCGTGCAGTCGGAGTGCGTTGGATTCATGCCGACGATCATGTCGGGCAGATCTGGCAGACCGCCGCGGTTTTTGGCCTGTCTTCCGATGGAGAGGTTCCCTCAGGCCACAGTCCCTCAAATTTACTGGAGCACAGCTGGGCGTTTACCAACGCGATTTCCAAGGAGATGGAGTGCCGAATGCCTGACCTCCTTGTCGTCCAGGGCGAGTCGCTTCTCGCGATGTTGGCAGCCCAGCAGGCCTTTATGCGGCGTGTTCCTGTCATTTATTTGGTTGCGTCATCCCATAACGGACTGCGAGACTCAAAGGGGCCACAAAACTCGTATCGAAAGCTGCTCACTGCAATCTCTACATTTCAATGTGTTACCAACGAGGCGGACCTGATGCAGCTGAGAGCGCACGGTGTGCCAGCTTTTGAGATTGGCATCACGGGCGATACCGTGGTGGACGCGATCGATACGGTCACAAAGTATGGCGTGCTCAACGGCAGCAAGGCCGTGCGCGGCCCCGAGAATGGGCGAGCCGCCACACAAATTTTGGTCCCATTGGGGACTTCTGCCCGCTGGGTCGGCAGCCTCACCGATTTTGCGCTGGCGATCGCTGATCTCGCTCAGTCAGCGTCAAGGTATGAATTTACGATCGTACTTGAGTCTGATGCGGTTTGCCGCGACCTCATGAGTGCGATTCTCGGATCAACCCCAAACGTAACGCTGCGCGATCCGATACAATATTCGGAATTTTTAAGGCTAATGCAGCAGCAGGATGTAGTGCTTGCCGATGGGCTTGATTACTACGATGAGGCTGTCGCCCTTCGTAAGCCAATGCTTTTGGCCCAGGATCGGGCTTCCGAT
>Ga0255212_1000349_pt1 | contig 12499 bp, 3 predicted proteins | sample Miss_Yuk_RepC_8d_FD_188425 | JGI IMG/M metagenome (GOLD analysis project Ga0255212, IMG submission 188425) | Freshwater microbial communities from Mississippi River, Louisiana, United States - Miss_Yuk_RepC_8d | ecosystem: Environmental > Aquatic > Freshwater > River | place: USA: Louisiana...
AATGTGATTCATTTGCTAACAATGTATCTGAAAGCACAACGGTGAAAAACCCTAGAGAAGAACCCACAGCTATTGTTGTGGAACCCAAATATGACATATTCTCATATTTCTCTTTTCCGTATTTTTCAATCAAATGTACCGTGTAATTGATATAAAATATTTCGACAAGGATTGGAAACAATACGGCTAGTAAAGCCTCACCGTAAAGAAATATGTTAACATCAATGAAGTAAGTCAAAGTCATAAATACGTAGATACAATCGAGGACTATTAGAGACTTGTATGCTCTCTTGAGTGAGAGCCATCTGAAAAGAGGCACAAATATACCTGAAGATCTACTGAATATCAGGTATATTGCAATCAATGTAGTACTCCAGTGAAGTCCTTGGAGCTTTATAATAATAGGAGCAATCACGCTCCAAATGTATGTAATGACTAGTCTAATCATGAGTTGATCTTTGAGAAATGTGTCTAGTTCTCTAAATTCTCCTAGTAGTCTCTTGTAACTCATATAATCACTTTCCCTTTCTGCAATATATTATTCTTCTCTCTCTAGTCTCTTTAATCTTCCGGATTTCTTTAAAGCTTTACAACGAGAAAATTGTAAAATTTTCAATAAAAAACCCATCTAACGATGGGCTCTTTAATAATATATGTAAAATATTATGGAAGTAAGTCTAATTGATATAATTCCCATATATCAGAATGTGAAGCACGACCTGGAAAGATTTTAATTTTTCTCATTTCTCCATTTAGATAACGAGATCCAGGATAATTTGCCGCTGTACCATACGTTGAATTTCCGAATTCTAGACCAGAACTGCCATGATAAGAAGTCTTCGTATAAGTTCCAGTTCCAATAGCAACACCATCAACATATAAATTGATTGAGGTATTATTATATGTCGCGACAACATGATGCCAATTGCCATCATTCAAACCCGAGTAAGCAATTCGATAACCCGTGCCTGAAGGGAACCATTCGAATCCTGTAAATCCGGAAATTATTCTATAAGCCAAGAAATTTCCTTGCGAAACCCCTGAATAATGATCCACAAATAACGGTATACATGGATATGTTGGGTGAATTGCAGCCTGTGTTGTGAATTTTACCCAAAGAGAAACAGTGATATCCCCTCTTGTAGTTGTCATCATACTCCTAAATGGTCCTGCAGCACCTAATCCATTGACTCTTAATCCGGAAGAATTTAGAGCATTAACACTGTCATATACGTTTCCGATTGACACAATTTTTGTGACAGGATCTATGCTAGTGCCATTACCTAATTGCAAGTCCCCTCTGTCTTCTATGTAACCAGATGAAAATGCGTCTGGATTAGTCCAGCGAGGAGCATCCGAGAATGAACCGAAATTGATACTAATATTAGTAGTATATACCGCACCTATTGCATTATATAGACCAAAACGGAATTTTTTAGATTCGTTTATCATCCCCATAGTGCTCCATTGACAAATCGGCGTAGCTCTTGGCGCACTCTCTCTTCCGTAATGCATATACATGACACAGAACGATTGGGAATTTCTACTGCTTCTCTCTATCCTAATAGCATGGATATATCCTCCGGTACCTGTGTCTGATAACATAGTGGTCGCAACCGTTTGTGATGTATTAGTTCTCGCACCACCGCTTGGCCCATTTTGATAAATATTTACTCCAGACGCACGAAAATTAAACTTATTGCCCAAAGAAATCACATCTGGTTCATTCTCTTCTAAGAGATAACCTTGTCCATGGCCATCTGTATTTGTCGTATATTTAAATTCAAACCAATCATGTTGTGATAAGTCTAATAATTCAGAGAATGATCCAGTTATGCCATCGAATCCTGAAACATTTTCGTTAGAAGTATCGCTATATACTACAACACCACTTGGTAAAGTGCCTCCGACTGCCTTCTCGTACTGTAAAGTTTTTTCACCACCATTGCTGGTTATATTGAACCATTTGTATTCTGTAGAAGTCAATGCCGTCTTAAAGTTAAAATCTGGCCCTTGAGGACTTTCTACATTTCTATATACAGCGGATACGGAAATAGCTTGATTGGAATTAAGAGGCAGAGAGATGTACTCTAGAGAATAATTTCCCGCTTCGTCCGTAGTAGTGGTTCCTATTAGAGAACCATTGTTATATATTTTTACTAATTTACTCATAGATGTTACCCTCGATTGTTACTATTGTTGATGCAAGAGAAGTCGTTTCAATTAATTCAGCGCCTTGGTAAGAGATTCTTGGCTTATTTATTAAATCAAAATTATCAAATGTTCCTGTTCTCAATTGGAAATTCCACGTCTCTGTATTTCCTGGAGAATGACCCGCGTATATGAATTCTCTCATATCTACGGAGTAATCTGAACCCAAAGAGTTGAAAGAATATATCAGAGTTGGATCTGTAGGAGCTGCTTGTGTTCCATGATCATATACATTAATATGACCTGTCTGTGCAGTATCAGAATCTCTCACCAATCTCATACTAAGAACATGGTTACTGTAATTGGTTCCCGAATTTATAGTCCCTGCAGCAGAACCATCGACATAAATTTGAAGAGCATTAGTGAGCACCGTAAGATTCCATTTTCCTCTTTCACGAGTATACTGTTTGTTAAACTTATCATCATGACCCAAACTAAATTGGCCAGAACTACCGTTTGTGGAACTTGGTATAGTAGTTTTCCACTCTAGCCAATCTATAGTCTCTAGATCAATCGCTGAAGTCCTATAATATACAGATCTACCAGTATTATCATTCACTGCTGGAATTATATTTCCACCGCCTACACCGTATGCAAACAAGTTTGTTACAGTAGGTAAAGCAGGAACACTCGCAGTATTTCTAATAAACATCGGTTTTGCTTCAACACAGCCCTGTTGGAAAAACTGTATTCCTCCCAAAGTACTCGGAGTATAGAATACGAACGATGGCGAATGCAAGGATTCGATTCCACCCACTGTAGAAGTAGCAGTGATAGTATACAATGTGCTAAGAGATAAACCAGTGATTCTCGTACTATATAAGCCGTTAGAATCCGTGGTTATAGTAGTCAATAGATTCGTGGTATTATTATATATTTTGATAGTTGAACCGGGTTGTGCATGCCCTTTAATATCTGCATAATCAGTGAGAAGAGTTGTTGTCTGATAAGCTATTAGACCATCGATGTGTACAACTGGAATAGAAGGAATTATCAAATCCAAATAAGTAGGTGTAATCTCTATATTTTCGAACCAATGTGTTAATGTGGTCGCATTATTCATAAAGAATTGTGCTTCAATCGCTCTAGACATGTCGACTTGATAAGTTGAACTAAATGAATATATAAGCGTAGGAGACGCAGGAGAAGTCTTCGATCCATGACTCCAAATTGTTACATCACCCACTTTTTTGTTTGAAGCATTTCTGGTAATTTTTATTGAATAGATATTGCCAGAAGCATAGGTAACCCCTGCAATATTAGCTGCCGTATTTGTTGAATAAGAAGAAGTACCTTGTCTAACATTACTGGAATATTTATCTACAAACCACTGTAGAGTTTGCCAATTAGCCGTTGTTGAAGATTTTGCTAGATCATCAGAGTAAGTGAAGCCCATTCCAGAATATATATTGCCAGTGCCTATAAATGTAGCTTTTACCTCTAGAGATTGTAGTTGCCACAAATCATGAGAATCCGAGTGTGTCTTAACCGCATTAGTGCTTTCTCTTACGAATAGAGAGTTATCTAAATCTTTCGCTGCGAAATTTGAAGAAGGAAGCATTCCACCTTTAAAGTCCGTGGTTGTAATATTACCGCTAATCCAATGTGATATCTCTCTCTTTCTCGTAACATGTGCTTTTCTTCTTACCCATCGATTATAGAGATTAACTTGTGAAGTCAAATCTTCATCTACGTATATTTCTACTGTTTCAGAATGATCAGATTCTACACCATTCACAACATAGACAGTAGAAATACTATAGTCTCTTCCTTCTTCTAAAGTCAGATCGATTGAATAGGATCCCACTCTATCACTTGTTCCCTCTCCTAAGAGTTCATATTTTCTATCATAGACTCTTACGGTAGTATTTCTCTTCAGATCTCTAATTCTACCTACGGAGATATTTTTCACAGTGATTGCAGAATTATCAGCAACATCAGCACCATCAACTAAAATCAGAGGTTTCATCGGAGAATCTACCTTGATAGAACTCAAAGTAATGTGGCCGTGATTTACCCAAGAAGCAGTTTCAGCAGTAGTGCTTAAAGCACAGATCGCAATTGATCTAGTCATATCGATCTTCTCTGGGAAAGAAGCAACCCAGAATCTGATAAACTTATATCCGTCATATCCGTCGCAGAAAATAGAGATAGTTCCCTGATTAGTGCCTTCGTCTCTCTCAATTACCCATACGACTCGTGTTTTCTTAATTGCTGTACTGTTAATTGTAGCAGGTGAAGTTCTACCGGTGGTACTATTCAATGTTGGATGGTAATATAAGTTGTTACTGCCATCTACTACCCATCTGAAATCACTAGAAGCTTTTAAAGCTTTCCAAGAATCGTCTAGATAATTTATACCGAAGCAAAAGTTAGCAGCACCTACGGTAGGATTAGATGGATTCCATCTGATTCCTGTGAATTCTAATCTATCTAGTGTTGAAAGATCAAAAGTTTGTCCTAGGATAAATTCTGAAATGCTTCCAGTTTTTCCTGTAAGACCGAGAGTTCTCATTCCTAATACGGTAGAATCAGTATTGATTTGTTTTACAGCATTTGGAAGTATTACAGTACATGGTATTTCGGTAGTATTATCTATCACTCCAGGTGTAGTAATCACAGGAGCAGTAGCTACAGAAGACCAATTTGGACGATACCACACTAATTCTTCTGGCATCGATACGCTGAATTCGTCTGTGTCTACGGTATTAATATAAGATGAAGAATTAGTTGTTGCTGATAATTCGAACTTAACTCTATCAAACTCAGGAAGCAATGATAAGTCAATTTCTGTTGTCCAAGTATTTCCGGATATCACAATCGGATTTGTATTTTCTACACCATTGATCTTGAGAGCGATTCCTGTATATCCGGAATTAATAGTTCCTGATACTACAATTGTATCCGATCCATTGATTCTTCCCCATCGAGCAACTGTTGCACTATTTTGTTCAACAGAAGTAATCTTTGCTTTGAAAATAGAATCTGATAAAGATGCTCTGCTGGTTCGACCTATATTATAATATTCAGAAATTTCTGATTTAGAAAGTTTATATCCATTAATAATTTCTACTTTATCTAGAGATATATCTAAAGAATTATATGTGGTAGCAAAATTAGTGTTTGTGCTGACTGTATTTATGTTTGTCGTACTGTTTGTAGCTCCATTGTACAATCCTAACAAAGATGTCGTTGTTTCATTAAACAATAAACCGTTGCCATCATTCATTGGGTTGCCTGTTGCTGAATTGACAACTAATGTCTCTGGCCAAATAAAGCCTGTACCGGTAGCCCCATTAGGAGTCATTGCTACACCGTCTATGGCTATCGTATATAAGAGGGACCACACATTATCTGTTTTTCCCCATTCGTGTGAATATGCTAACACAACATTGTGCCAATTTCCATCATCTAGTGTAAGTCCATCCTTATCCAAGTCTATCGTGTAAGTAGTGCCTGACAAATTATAATTCAAGATATTAGTTGTAGTATCATACCACATGGATAATCCATCAGTATCAATAATTCTCATAAGAGAATTTGCTCTGAAAGCTGTTTCATTAACTTTTACCCAGAAAGAGAAAGAGTATCCAAATTTCATATCCATTGCAATTGTATTGACATCTCCAGATATCCATTCTTCCGTGTCTATATCTGTAAAAGTATCACTTGATATTGTTACGAATTGTCTATCTCCTTCTCTATATCTCTGTACAAAGCTAGATATAGGATTATCTAATACGTATTGAATGAATCCCAATCCAAGAGGACCAGTTCTTAAAATCCCGTTATCATAAGTTGGGCTCCACGTTCTTGTTGGAGCTGTGTCATTATACAAAAATTGCTCTTCTAAGAAAGGAGAGTTATTAATATAGAATGGTTGGCCTTCTGCATCGCCTTGGAAATTTATTGTCTTTGCAGAATTTATCTTCACTGAAGGCTTAAATTCATAGAAACCATTATGTTCAAATAGCTCTGAAGAAGATGTCCAAGACCAATCACCATTCGAATCAACTGATATTTCATTTGCAATTGTATTTCCATTAAGGGCTAATGAAATTGTACCTCCAGGATTACTTGTTCCGTGCACAGTTATCGTTTTGCCCAGAATATCGGAATAATGTCCACCATTGCCGCAAGTAATTACTTGTGATGCATCATTTGTATATGTGATATCAGATATCTTTGCAAATCTTGCAATATCGTATCCTGATCTCTCGTTAAGCTTAATATCTAAGACTTCAAAATAAGTATTAGCAGTAGAAGAAGCAGCCATTATAAAGATTGACTGTGTCATATCTATCGTTTGAGTAAATCTATGTATAATTTCTGGCACTGCAGGCGTTCTAAAACTATCTCCCAAGAACCAAATCGATACAGTGCCTGTAGTAGTCCCACTTATTCTCTCAACTGTTATAGAGTAATTTCCATCTATTTGACTCACAAATGTTGAAGGATATGCCAGACCTTGACCTGACGCGTCTTTAAAAGCTTGCACTGTATTAGTTGTATTAGAATATAATTTATACTCTATTCTTTCCCAAGCCCAATTATTTGTAACATTATAGAGTGCATTATCAACGTAATTAATCCCTACAGCATAATATGCCTTGGTGTTTGCTAATAAACTACCTATCTTGAATTTGAATTCAAATTTATTGATCTTATTTAAATCCCAAGATTTGTTAGAAGCAAATCCATCTTTACCCAGTGATGTATTTGTAGCTTTGAATATTACATTATTTTTTCCTTCATGAGAATATATTGTGGTGCCATCGGTTCCTTGTGGAAACTCAGGAATAGGAGACCAAGAATCGGGCCAATCTAGGGTTGCAACAGCATTTTTTGTTAAGAACTGAATCTCTTCTGTCAAATGGTAGTCTAATTCGTGATGTGAACCGTCTGGTCTTGTTGCTGTAAATGTCATATTGTCGACAATTGTGCTGGTAGTTAAAGACCAGGTACCATCGCCATTATTCGTAGCTGTCTCTCCGTTAGAACAAGTAATTACAGCATCGGAACCATTCAGGATATTTCCTAGGAAAGTAAGAGGTGTCTTACCCATAACATAATCGTATTCTATCACTTCGTTCCCAAGATAATCTGATACGAACTCTAGAGATATTCTAGGTTTTGTTATTCTAAATGTTCTCACTAGAGTAGTAGTGTAGCCCCTGGAGTTTGTAATTGATATATTTGCATCGAACGTCTCTAACCAAATATTGTCTAATTCTGTACTCGTAACAACAATTTGACTGCTAATAACTCCATCTATTTCATCGGAAGCATAATATTTTTCTTTGATATATGCATAAATTTCTTCATTTGAATCCAAATCTCCAAAGATAGTATCGTCTTCATCAATGAGATTTAAAATAGGATATAGTTGTCCCATAAGATCTGTGTCATACAAGTCTGATATGTGCTGTGCTGTTAATTCACCTATGAACATTTTAAGGAATTTTATCTTTCCATAGTATCGATATGGTTGACTAGCGTTATTATTTTGTTTTGCTCCTCCAACTTCAAAATATCTAGTCCCTCCTTGAGAATTCGAACTATAGACTGTGGCAGGACCCATTGTGGCTGTTGTGACATTACTTGCACCGGTATCTAATAAATTTGTAGACCCTACCCACTCTTGCAGTTCGATAAGTCTAGAAAGAGGAATAGTTCCTGTAGCAACTTCTACTTTGTCCAAATATATCTTTACATTGTTGGAAGCTTCCGTTGTAATTACAAGATTTACAAGGTTAACCGATAATGTCAATGGGGCTGATTCAATAATGTAACTTGGATAAGGGACGTTATTGCCATCGCTTCCAAACCAAAATGCCAATTTTACAGTATTATCATTTGCATCCGTATTCACTTTATAAAAACTTAAAAACCAACCTCCCGTTGCAGTTGGGGAAGGAAAAGTGCTTTGCTGTGTAGTAGTGAATCTAGATATGAGGTGTTTATGTGTGGTATTATTTACGATTTGTGGAGTAATCACCATTGAAAAAGATACTGCTGGTGTTTTTCCTTGATATACTCCCAATACGTCAAATTTCTTAGATTGAGAATATCTGATGGTCGCACCAGTTCCTGATCCAAATACAAAATTTCCGAATTCATCTAATTCCATTGCGGTAAGATCCAGTGTGCCATTCATTGTTGGAGTAGCATTAGCGGGGTTACTAAAGTAACTCCAATCAAAGCATGGCGTAGGAACCAAAGGAGTAGTATCACTCACTGTAGCTAAAATTTCAGTAGCTGTTTTTGTCTGTGAAGAATGATATTCTTTCTCTTGATTCACAGATAGAATTCTGTCTTTTATTATTTCTAAATCCCAAATATTGAACTGAGAATTTGAATTTATTTTAATGATTCTATTTAAAACGATAGAAGAAACAGTAGTCTCCGTCATGTATTCTACTGCATGTGCTATCCCATTTACAGAGTAGCCAAGTCTCCAACAATTAGCATTGTCCCAATCTTTTTCAAAAGTGAAAACTGCAGAGTTGATTAATACTGGATCATTTACTTCTCCCCAGTCTGTAAATGGAGCTTCTCCGTTTTTGAAACTATTTGGGGTAGTAGGATCAACTGTTATAAGTACAGTACCAGATTTGCCAATTCTAGAGTTTGTAGAGGTAGTTTTATCTAAAGATACATACACTTGTGGATTACCGTCCAAAAACAAAGACAATGCTGGGTACCATCCTGTAGGATTTTTCTCATTGAATCTATATGCTATTGTAAATTTAGAGGCGTCAGACATGTCTTGATTGACTTGAGCTATTAGACTTTTGACAACATTAGATGCCGGCATTGGAAGATTGATTCCCCATGGATTTTCCGGATCGCCATAGTAACCACTAGTAGAGAGAATGTTTTGTTGAGGAACGATATTTTCTCTATAAAGAGAACTCCTAGTATCAACTATGAAAGTATCTGAACTTATGGAATTTCCAGATTTAGTTAATACCGCAACAAATTCCAATCTAGAATTAGAGATATCATTTGAATTTAAGGAATAAGACCAGCTTCCTGTATCTCCAACGGATATAGTGGTCACTGATACATTGTTCATGTATAGTTCTATCGAAGAATTTGGTGTGCATTTTCCAAATATTGTGACAGCAGAATTAGATTTAGGATTGATAATTGTTTCGCTCATAAAATTTTGGAAAATATTATCATTGGTTATGTATTCTCCTTCAAAGATATTTGAATACACATCTTCTTCGAAGATATATTCGCCAATCCATGTCTTGATATTTCCTATGTATCCTTTATATCCAGAAGTTAATGCTGTATTAGTAGGAAAACTTCCGATATACAAAGAATGTTTAGATTCTCCACCTACATCTACAAAACTCTCTTTACGATAACTTCCAAATCGATATTGGCCATAATAGACATTGCTTCCGCCTGCAGTAGCGGATGTATAAGTAAGAGAATTTGCATTCCATGCCCATACACTCTTGGAAATATAAGGGCTTACATCTGTTGGAGCAAGTTCAACTAATGAACCGGTCGCTAAATCTTTTCGAAAGAGAGTTAGTTTTTTTCCATCCGCATAAATTTTAATATTTTCTACAGTTAATCCAGAATCTGACCATTCTTCGGATAGTACCATGTCTACTTTAGTAAAAGTAGTCATATTGATGGATTCTGTTTCTATTATATTCAAATTTCCACCGCCGACTGAAAGAGATGTTGCAGGACTAAAGGAAAGAGCGTCATCGAAGGAATTACTCCCGCCAGTGCTGCCGAATCCTTTATTATTCCACATCGTGAATCTCAATTTGAATTCAAAATCATTTGCTGTTCTCTGTACAGCAAGATGCCATCCATGATTCTGAGAATTGAAATTTCCACCACTTTGATGATGTTTTCTCTTCTCTAGCAACCACATTGGTGTAGTTATTTCATTGTCTGGTTTTATCCACATTGACCAAGATCTTCCTGGAAGAAATTGAGCATTCCAGTGAAGGAATGTTCCTTTCATACCTCCACCCAATTCAATTCCTGCTTGCAACATTGCATCGGTTCTTGCATCAAACCATCTCATACCGTCTAGACTGGTCTGAAAAACATTAGTAAATGTACTTATAGGATTTGGCACTAACATGTTTTCGTCTGTAAGGAAAATAACTCTTTCATCTTGGATATTTCTCTTAGACTGCAGGATATATTTTGTATTTGCAAAGTGGTCTTCTATTTGATTCATAGAAGCGTTATAGTCATTAATAATTTCAAAATTATTAATTCTATATCCAGCATTTGCAATAAGAGCCGATGGGCCAATTTGTAATTTAGTTGTTGATAGAGGATCTGCAGTCACTGTATTTGAATATAGAATCTCTCCATCTGTAGAATTCACGTTCTGTCTAAAATACTCAATATTTCCAGAATCTTTATGATATAGAGCTCCGTATATTCTCCATTGTGTACGATTTGACCAAGAAGAGTCTAAACAGATAACCAGTCTCTTCCATGTTCCGTCCAATGGATTATTAGCTACAGTAAGGATGTTCATTGTAGTAGACATGTCTTTAAATAAATCATGACCCTGAATTCTGTCCGGATAAATTCTAATTTGACCTTGAACAGTTCCTGTAGATGAGAAAAATCTAAATAAGCTAAAGTAAGAACTGGTACTTGATTCTACAGCTTCACTTCTAAAATCAATAGAGAATGTATATTTCTTCTTAGTGAGATCTAATCCCAATGTTGACAAATTTATCTCAATAGGAGTTGCAGGGACATCAGGAATTATTGTTCCTAGTTCATCAATTGGTGCCAATGAAGGAGTTGTATTAGCTCCGGTTACACCTGCATCTGTTAAGTCAACAGCATTGTCGTCATCAGATATTGCAGATACAGTAATAATAGAATCTGAAACAAATTTATTAGAACTGTTCTTAATTACTATAGAGTACTCTCCTTCTGTTGGAAAACTCGCATAATACTTTAGAGTCTTATTTCCTATCCAAAATAAAGAATTTTCTAACCCGATTTGTTCTGAAGCAGTTAGACATCCTTTCTTATAATAACCAGTAATTACATCACCAGCATTTACTAATCCTTCAGAAATTGCATCAATTGATACTGAAACATGTCCGGACATTGTATCTAATTCTTCATCCGAAACTGTATTAGCAGGCCAAATATAGATCTCTGTCTCTTTGTTGAAATTATCTCCAGAAATTGTAATTTCTACTGGAGTATTTATCATAATGGAAGTTGGAGATATAAGAGAAGCTGATGGAATAAGACTGTCTCTTAAGACTATGGGTTTAATGCTTACTTTTCTAATTGACATGAACTCTACCTTATAAAAACGTTGTAACTAGTTATGTGTTTGTAATTATACTTGAGCTTTTATTATGTCTCGAAAATTAGAAAAATAAAGTGTACTTATCAAAAAAATAAGTACACCCCCCTGATTTAATCTTAGACGTTAATTAAATCGTAAATATCGATTCATATACGTACTTATTTTTACCAAGCACTAATACTAATGAATGAGGTCCTACGACATGAGGCATAATAGAAATTTTCACCTGAGAATTATCTATCCATACAATAGGATCTGAAGGGATATCAATAAATTGCTTCATAGCTTTCTTTTGACCCCTTCTGAAAATAAAGTCCTTATTTGTATTAATTGAAGTCTCATGATTTGATGATATAGCATCCACCATAATAGTTGAATCATATCCCTCTAAAGAATCAAGAATTTCATCAGTTATTGTATCAGTATTGAAAAAATATATATGAACTTCAGGTGTCAAATTATTTCCTACTAACGAAAGTCTAGACAGTGTATTGATAGCTAAAGTCCCTTCTACAGTAGAAGAAATAATTTCCGGTACTAACACATCTTCAAACGCAACTGTTTTTAGTTCAGCTTTCATAATAGCCATAATAATTCTCCTTAAGCGATTACTAACCACTCAGTACCAGTAGAAATGATAAGAAGTGATTCGTAATCTGTTGTGAGTTCATAAGTAGCATCGCCATCTATTGTTTCCGATCCATTTGCGTCTACAATTACTTTATGTGCGCTAGTATTACCAGATATCTTGATGCAGATCTGAGAATCTACACAAGTACTAGCAGCTGGTAGAGCAATTGTGATATCTGCACTAGTAAGATTTACCGGAACAAATTCATCTGCAGCAGCTGTATAGTTAGAAGTCTTCACCCCTGTAACTGTTAAGCCAGAAGCAGTAGTCGTACCACCTGTTCCACCTGTAGCAAAAGCAGCAGAGTTAGAAGTGTATTTTGCAAC
>Ga0255212_1000352_pt1 | contig 12466 bp, 6 predicted proteins | sample Miss_Yuk_RepC_8d_FD_188425 | JGI IMG/M metagenome (GOLD analysis project Ga0255212, IMG submission 188425) | Freshwater microbial communities from Mississippi River, Louisiana, United States - Miss_Yuk_RepC_8d | ecosystem: Environmental > Aquatic > Freshwater > River | place: USA: Louisiana...
GCCCAGCGGGTGATGACTCAAACCTTCGATACCAGGCATCGAACAGGACTTATCTGTCGGACGTTAAATAGGATTCAAGATGTAAATCTGCCTGGAAGCAACAAGATCCTTAGTCTTCGCTGCATAGCTTGCCATGTGCGGGGCTGCTGCGTGTGCCTTTAGGGCATCCATGCTTCTCCATTGCTCAACCACCACAAAGCTATCGGGCCCATGTTTTGCTTGAAATGAGGGGCCGGCATCGACATCAATCGCAGCGCCGTAGGCGATGCAACCATCTTCAGCCAATACACTTGGTACGTTGGCACGAAAATGTTCGAGTACTGCATCTCGTTGCCCGGGTTTGGCGGTAATGACGGCAAGAACGTGGATCATGGACTCAAGTCTCCTGGCAGATTAAGTTTGTTAGCGATGTACCGGGCAGCTCCGGTGAAATTGAGGTGCTTCGTCGCGCTCGTGCATGCTGTAGTCGCGGTCGACGCAAGCCAGCATGGGGCCCGGGTAGTCGGGTGGGCCGATCTTGCAAGCCTTTGATTGACCTACGTAGGGCTTTGCCGCTAGCTCATCCAAGCGCTCTGATCGAACACTTAATATCAGCCCTGTATGGTTAAGGCTTTGAAACTTTTCGATCTGACTTAGTCTGCCATTTGATTCGAGCGACATAGTCGGTGTAGATCTTGCTGCTTCACGCTCATCATGTTCAGCCATCGCAGCAATAGCACGGTTATCAGCTTCTTCGTATTGGATCTGGATGCCAAGCCTTGGTTTGCCAGGCCGTTGATCATAAACTGGGGACCAAGCGCGATCGACTTGGAGCACGGTGGATATTCTTAAGCGATACCCGGCTAGGATGTTTTCTCGTGCTTCACGCTGTGCGTAAAAATGTGGTTCGAAACTGCGCCAGCGCGCAATCGAAGCCTCGTCACGCCATAGCGAGTGTGAAAGATAGACCTCTGGACGGGAAAGACTCTGGAAACGGTCGATGTAAAGAAAGCCCTCAGTCTGCAAAAGCGAAGGCCTCAAGCTTGCTGCGATGTCCAAATATCGCGGCAGCTGGCCAGGCCTTGGTTCAAATTCAAACAAAAGGGCTAACACGTTTAACTCAGAGATCGATTAGGTTGAGGCTTGGTGTTTAAGGAGCACATAGTAAGCGGCATAAAGACTTCTCGGGTCGTTGGTTGACGCTAATCCAACATGGTACCCGCCCTAGGACCTAGGACTAGTGCCCAAAAGCGAAATATTGTCGTAGACTCCGCGTGACTACAGGCTGGACCTCGCACATCCACTTTTGACACCGACCTTATGGCAGAAGAAACCCAACAGGAAGCCCCTAAAAAGCAGCTCTCTTTGGCGGAGCAGATTAAGGAAGGTGCCAAGGCTGCAGGGGCCGCACCAACACGATTCGAAGACCTCGATGGAGCGTCAAAAGCGGCCGTAGTTTTGCTTTCCGTTGGACCTGAAGTGGCGGCCGACGTACTGCGGCAAGTCACTCCCATGGAAGTGCAGCGAATTTCGAGCAAGATGGCCATTGTGCGATCGCTCAATCGGGATATTTTGTTGTCGGTGCTGAGAGACTTCAAAGAGGCTACTGTGAGCAATGCTCAAGTGGCTTTCGATACCGACTCGTTTATGCAAAACATGCTGCAAAAGGCACTAGGTACCGAAGGTGCCTCAGATCTGCTTGGCAAGCTTGAAGCTGCAATTGACATGTCGGGCCTCGACGCATTGAAGCGCCTCGATCCCGATGTTGCCTATGAAATTTTGAAAAATGAGCACCCCCAGGTGCTGGCAACAATTCTCACGTTCTACGAACCACCCCAGGCCTCCGCATTGCTGAAACTTTTCCCTGCGGAAATTCGAAACGAGGTGGTCTTGCGAGTGGCATTGCTCGAGAAGGTACAGCCAGCGGCGCTCAAGGAATTGAACGAGACCATGATGAACATGGGAGCGCAAGACACCAAGCGATCAAACGTTGGGGGGGTTATCCCAACGGCGGAGATCCTCAACTTGTTGTCCGGTGGTATGGACATGGAAGCTATCGAGGAGATCCGCAAGTACGATGGCGAACTTGCTGATGCCATCGTCGAGAAAATGTTTACCTTCGAGGACTTGATCGAGCTCGAAGACAAGGCGATCCAGACCTTGATGCTCGAGGTCACCCAAGATGTGTTGGTGGTCGCTCTTAAAGGTGCTTCACCAAAACTTCGCGAAAAAATATTCAAAAATATGGCCAAACGCGCAGCAGATACCGTGCGCGAAGATCTCGCTGCGAGAGGACCAACCAAGGTTGCCGACGTTGAGGACGCACAGAAACAGATTCTCACAACGGGTCGGATGCTCCACCAAGAAGGCCGCATCATCATGGAACGCAAGAAAGAGGGGGGAGACGCAGGCTTCCTGTAAAACTGCGTTGCCCCCAGCCAAGAATTCTTAATTAGCCATCTTCCTGGTCATCAAACCAACGATATAGACTTGGTAACACGACAAGTGTCAAAAGGGTTGAAGTAATAAGCCCTCCGATAACCACGATGGCAAGTGGTCGCTGGACTTCAGAGCCCGGACCCGTAGCAAAGAGAAAGGGTACTAAACCCAACAAGGCTACTGTCGCTGTCATGATCACAGGACGAAATCGCTGTACGCAACCTTCGCGTACCGATTCTGCGATCGATAATCCGTCATCGCGAAAGCGTCGGATGCAAGTGACCAGGACCACGCCGTTTAAGACGGCAATACCCCATAGAGCGATAAACCCAACTGAGGCTGGTACTGATAAGTATTCGCCTGTTATCGCCAGTCCGACGATGCCACCGATCGATGCAAAGGGTAGAACCATAATGATTAGGCCAGCCATCTTTAACGAGCTAAAGAGCATAAAAAGCAAAAAGAAGATCGCTGCGATGGTGACCGGAACGATGATCGACAGGGTTTCCATCGCACGTTCCATATTTTCAAACTGTCCGCCATAGACAACATCAAAGCCTTCAGGCAGCGTGATATCTTGATTCATCCGGTTTTGGACTTCTTGTACGAAGCCCCCAAGATCGCGTCCTTCAACATTGGCGCCAACAACAACCCGCCTTTTTGCTGACTCGCGGCTAACTTGGGCTGGTCCGTCCTTGAGTTGGATCGATGCAATCGATTGCAAGGGTACAAGTGCACCGTCGTGCGCTTTGAGTGTGATTCGCTTGATGGCCTCAATCGAGCCTCGTGCGCTCTCGGGAAATCGAACTGCGATACCAAAGCGACGCTCGCCCTCATAAAGTAGACTGACTTCTTTGCCACCGATCGCGGTTTCGATAATGGCATGGACATCTGCAACATTGATGCCGTAGCGAGCGATAGCTGCTCTGTCAATGTCGATAAGCAAGGACTGCTGCCCGGAAAGTCGCTCAATACGAATATCTCGCGCACCTGGAACCGATCTTAATAAACGTGCGACTTGCTCAGAAACGCGGCGAAGTTCGTCAAGTTCGTCGCCAAAAATCTTGATCGCAAGCTGTGAACGTACGCCCGTCACCATTTCATCAACACGCTCCGAAATCGGTTGCGACAGTACAATTTGAACACCAGGGATACTCGATAAGCGCTGCCGGATTTCTTCGTCGATGTCGTCTTGCGTTCGTTTGGTTTTTGGATCGAGTAGAACAATCGGATCCGACTCATTGGGTCCTACGGGGTCAGCAGGTGATTCGCCGCGACCAAGCTTAGAAACCACCATGCGTACGCCTTCGACTTCAGCAATGCTACGCATGGCAGCCATTTCCATTTGTACGGATTCTTGTAGCGAAATGCTCGGTACGCGATTAATTTGTGGTGTGAGGGCTCCTTCTTTCATGGTGGGCATGAATGATTTACCCAGCAAGGGGAAAAGCGCTAGTGAACCCAGCAATAAGACCAACGCTGTAAGAATGGTTACACCACGACGCGCTAGCGAGCGATCAAGCAGGCCTAAGTACGCCGACTTAAGCTTGGCAATGACCCATGTATCGTGATCTGAGCCACCTTTCAAGATATAAGAACAAAGTACAGGGGAGAGCGTGAGTGACACCAAAAGCGCAACCCCAAGGGCAATAGCAATGGTGATGGCAAGTGGCGCAAAGAGCTTACCTTCGATGCCTTGCAAGGTCATTAAAGGGAGAAACACAAGAATAATGATCACAATGCCAAAAGCGGTTGGGGTGGCGACCTCCATGGTCGCATCACGGATGAGGCGCAGCCGAGCTAATCCACTGACTTGCTTGGTCCCGAGTCGATGAAAAATATTCTCAACAACGACAACCGTGGCATCAACCATCAAGCCAATCGCGATCGCTAAACCTCCCAAGGACATTAAATTAGCTGAAATGCCATAACGATTCATCATGATGAATGTGGTGAGCGGTGCGATGATGAGGGTCGCCACAACAATTAAGCTTGATCGCACATCACCTAGAAAGATGAACAAAATCACAACCACCAAAATGATTCCTTCGATCAGGACTTTGGCGATTGTCCACAATGCCGCGTCGACCAACTCGGTGCGGTCATAGTAGGGAACAATTTTTAGACCCCCAGGCAAAAGGCCTTTTTGGTTGATTTCATCGACCCGTTGTTTGACGCGGGTGACAATCTCTTTTGCGTTACCCGCTCTAACCATTAAGACAATACCCGAAACCGACTCGGTGTAACCACCCTTGATAATCGCGCCTTGTCGCACCTCATGGCCTATTGTGACCTCAGCAAGATTCTTCACAAAGACCGGCACACCATTGAGTTCCCGAACTACAATGTTGCCTATGTCTTCAACCGAGCGAATGAGGCCGACCCCACGAATCAAATACTGTTCTGATTGTTGTGGTAGCACGCCTCCTGAGGCATTGGCATTGTTTTTTGCAATCGCTTCGAATACATCATTGACAGTTAGTCCGTAATGAAGCAAACGATCGGGCTTCACCAGGGCCTGATACTGCCTGACGTAGCCACCTTGCGAGTTGATTTCAGCAACCCCGGGAATTGATCGCAAAAGCGGACGAACCACCCAGTCTTGTACGATTCGCCGCTCGGCAAGTTCTTGAGGGGTGAGTTCGCGTTGGCCGTCGTCGGGATGATCGAGCGTGTATTGATATACTTCGCCAAGCCCCGTCGAGACAGGTCCAAGGACGGGCGATATACCTGGAGGCAAGTTACCTCTAACCTCAATCAATCGTTCGGTGACGAGCTGCCGAGCAAAATAAACATCGGTCTGGTCAGTAAATACCAAGGTAATAATCGATAGACCGCTCTTATTGAGCGATCGCATTTCCACCAAACCTGGAAGACCGGTCATTGCGATCTCAAGCGGAATGGTTACGAAGCGTTCGATCTCTTCGGGCGAGCGCCCGAGTGCTTCGGTGGCAACCTGCACCTGCACATTGGTGACATCGGGAAACGCATCGACCGAGAGCTTCATCGATGCGCGAATACCAAAAGCGCAGACTAAAGCCGCGAGTACAACGACCAGAAGTCGCTGTCTTAAGGCGATTCTAACAAGGCGGCCTAAGTTCACTCCCTGAATCTATCGCGATACTTCAGACGGTGGTCCGAAAGCCCACGGTTGAATCATGGCTGTACTTACACTTGGCGGCCTCCATGATACGCCCTGATCGTATACGAAGCTCCCTGAGATCCGCAAGTAAGATCTCACGCTAATTTAGAAGTGACCTAAGACTTAGACGTTTGGTCATCGAACCACCGATAGAGCGTCGGTAAGACGACAAGGGTCAAGAGTGTGGAACTGATCAGACCACCTATGACAACGACTGCCAATGGCCGTTGAATTTCGCTTCCTGGTCCTGCTGCAAAAAGAAACGGGGCGAGACCTAGCAAGGCCACGGTCGCAGTCATCATCACTGGTCTGAAGCGTTGTGCACATCCTTCCCTAATCGCCTCGCTCAGGGGCATGTGATCATCTCTCAGTTTGCGAATGTAGCTTACAAGTACAACACCGTTTAGCACAGCGATGCCCCATAGCGCGATGAAGCCCACTGAGGCTGGGACGCTCAAATACTCGCCGGTAACGAAGAGGCCGAAGATGCCACCAATTGAGGCAAACGGTAGCACCAAGATTATGAGTGAAGCAAGTTTGAGCGAACCAAAGAGCATAAAGAGTAAGAAAAAGATTGCGGCGATAGTAATTGGAACAATCACTGCGAGCGTGCCAAGGGCTCGCTCCATATTCTCAAATTGACCTCCCCAAAGCAGGAAATAACCGGGCGGTAGATTGACTTCATCGGCAACACGTTGCTGTACTTCGGCGACAAATCCGCCGAGGTCGCGATCGCGTACATTTGCGCCGACTACGACTCGACGTTGCCCCATCTCACGGCTGATCGCAGGAGGGCTGTCAACGACGTCTATCCTGGCTACCGCAGAAAGCGGAACAAGTGATCCATCTTGGGCTCGAAGGGTTGAACTACGAATCGCCTCAATTGAGTCACGGTAACGCTCAGGGTAGCGGATAGCAATACCGAATCGTCGCTGTTGCTCAAATAGTTGGCTGACCTCGCGCCCGCCAAAGGCTGTCTCAATCAATTCATTTATGTCTGCAACATTGATCCCATATCGCGCAATGGCATTGCGATCAATTTCAATCTGTAGGGTTTGCTGGCCACTTAAACGCTCAATGCGAATATCAATTGCTCCCGGTATAGTTTTCAGAACACGAGCAATTTCTTCCGATATTCGCTTCAATTGACTTAGGTCGTCCCCAAAAACCTTGATGGCTAACTGCGATCTCACGCCGGTGACCATCTCATCGACCCGCTGGGCGATAGGTTGATTCATGATGACCTGCACACCAGGTAAATCGCTTAATGCTTTGCGAATGTCTTCCTCGATCGCCGTCTGTGATCGATTAGCTTTCAGATCAACGACCGCAACGGGATCCGACTCATTCGGACCTGCTGGATCAGCAGGCGACTCTCCACGCCCTAGTTTTGCAACCACCATTTTGACGCCAGGTATCTCAGCTACAAGCTTCATTGCTTCAGCCTCAATCTTGATGGACTCCTCGATGGAAATACTGGGGACGCGGATAATCTGCGGTACGATCGATCCTTCCTTCATAGTTGGAATGAAACTCTTTCCCAAAAGTGGGAACAGCGCGAAGGACCCGACCAACAGAGAAATCGCTATAACAATCGTCTTCCTTTCTGCAGCCAACGCCGAATTAAGCAACTTCAGATACAACCTCTTCATCCATGCAATTGGTCTTGTATCGTGATCTTGACCGCCCTTGAGTAACCATGAACATAAGACCGGCGACAGAAACAATGAAACGATCAGTGAAACCGCTAGGGATATTGCAATGGTCAAGGCAAGCGGCCCAAACATTTTCCCCTCCATGCCAGTCAAGGCCATAAGAGGGATGAATACTAGGATGATGATGCTAATCCCGTAAATTGTTGGTTTAGCGACCTCTGCGGTCGCTTCGAGAATAACTTTGACTCTTTCTGCCTTTGAAGTACCAGCGTGGCCAAGTTTGTGGTACACATTTTCTACAACGACAACAGTACCGTCGACCATTAGTCCGATGGCTATGGCTAGTCCGCCAAGCGACATGAGGTTTGCAGACAGTCCTATCGCATTCATGGCAATGAACGTAACGAGTGGTGTGATTATAATCGTTGCAATAACAACAACGCTGGATCTTATGTCCCCTAGGAATATGTAAAGAATAATGACAATAAAAAGAATTCCTTCGAGCAAAACTTTCGTGACCATCCAAAGTGCTGAGTCCACCAACTCCGTTCGATCGTAGAACGGCTCGATCTTGAGTCCTCCTGGTAGTAGGTTGCCCGAATTGATCTCGTCAACCTTAGCCTTTACGCGACCGACAACTTCTTTGGCATTTCCACCACGTAGCATCATGACGATTCCCGCTACACCCTCGGTGACACCATTTTTAATGATTGCCCCGTGGCGCACGGCAGATCCAACATTAACTGAAGCTACGTCTCGTATAAAAACCGGAACATTAGCATTTTCTTTAAGTATGATGTTTCCAATATCCGTCTCGGATTTGATTAGACCAATTCCGCGGATGAGATATCGCTCAGCCGTTATGGGTAGAACACCTCCCCCCGAATTCGCGTTATTGCGTCTTATTGCCTCTTCAACGTCCGATAACGATACGCGGAAGGCTCTTAAACGGTCTGGGTCTACCAGTACTTGGAACTGGCGTTCTAATCCCCCTTGAGTGTTGATTTCCGCTACCCCAGGGATCGATCTAAGTAGGGGCCTTACGACCCAATCTTGAACGACACGTCGCTCCATGAGTTCGGCGTCACTCAGTCGACGATTACCGTCATCTGGATGTACTAGCGTGTACTGATAGACTTCCCCAAGACCTGTTGAAACTGGGCCGAGTACGGGTACGATTCCTTCAGGCATTTTTGAGCCTACCTCTAGAAGTCGCTCCATCACTAATTGACGGGCGAAGTAGACGTCAGTGCGATCTGAGAAAACTAAAGTAACGATCGATAAGCCGCTTCGATTAAGGGCTCTCATCTCTGTGAGTCCGGGTAATCCTGTCATGGCTATTTCTAATGGGACCGTAATAAATCGTTCGACCTCTTCGGGCGATCGCCCCTGTGCTTCAGTAGCGATCTGAACCTGGACGTTCGTCACATCGGGAAATGCATCAACGGTTAGCTTCGTGGCTGCTCGAATGCCTAGCAAAACGAAAACTAGTGCGATCACGAGCACTAAGAGGCGCTGGCTTAGTGCGCCTCCGAGCAAATGAGCAAGCATGGCTTACTCCAATTCAGCGCGCTTGCGCTCGTTGTTGAGGTGAAAGGCGCCGCGCATGACGATGGGCTGCCCTTCTTGGAGACCTCTAATCACAGGTCGTTGACCATTGATCGATGGACCTAACTCAACAGGTAAGAGTTTGAAGCTGCCGTCTTGTCGATGCAAGAAAACGTGGTCACGGTCTGCGTCACGAACAACGGCGCTATCGGGAATTGCCAGGCGTTCTTCACGCTCGCCAAACAATCGCATGCTCGCAAGCATTTGCGGTTTGAGTTCGCGCGATGCATTGTCGACTTCTGTCCGCACCGTAATTGTTCTAGTTTCCGGTTGTATCGTGTCACTTACAAAAACGATTCGACCGCGAAAGCGTTTCTCACCCAGTGCAGGAACCAAGACGTCAACAACTTGCCCCATTTGGACCGAAGCCGCTGCTTGCTCGGGTAAAGCGCCGACAGCCCAAACCGTTGTAAGATCAGCAACGGTGAATAAGGCGTCGCCAGGTTGCGCGACTTGGCCCTGACTTACCTTGCGCTCAACAATGACCCCGCCTCGGGTCGCGATCACACCGACTGTGGGGTCAAGTTGACCACTTTCACGAAGTCGCCTTTGCATAGCCTGGTCAAACCCCAGAAGCGTTAATTGATCAGAGGCCGCTCTAAGCTCTGCCTTGGCAATCGATTGCTCCGATTCTCTTCGCTGCAATTCGGCGGCAGAAATAACATCAGCCTTGTAGAGTTGTTGGGCACGCTCGAGTGCACGCTCTGAAAGTGAGAACGATGCATTAGAGCGTAGATAGTTCAACTGTGCCTGGGTAAGCTCTGTGCTGCTAATTCTTGCAAGTACCTCGCCAGGCTTCACCCGGTATCCAACGTCGACTGAGGTCTCAACGACACGGCCGGTTACTGAGGCGCCAATGCGCGTGATCCGCTTTTCATCAACTTCAATGCGACCTGGTATTTCTTGCGTGCGTTCAATGCTGGCCTTTGATACCTTCCCGACCTCAAAGCGCTTGAGCATGTCCTCTCGAGGCCGGACGATGCTTGCGTCATCATCGCCTGCATCGTTACTCTGAGCGCTTTGGTTCGCATTCGCTGACTTACTCGGGGCATTGGTGGCCGAATCTTTTGTTGCAGTCTTATCCTCGTGTTGCTTTGCTTCCTGGTTGCAGGCAGCAAGTACGAGGCAAATGATTGACATAACCATAGCGCTCGTGGCGCGCTGACGGGCGCTGCTTGTTTTGATCATGGTAAACGTATCCGAACTTGATATGGGAGAAGGGGTGGAGTTCATCATTGCGGCCTTGAATCACTCGTCAAGACCTGAATCGCAATCGAAGCGGCCTGTTGTTCAAAGCGTGCGTTTAAAAGATCTGCTCTTATAAGCCTTAGAACACGCTGTGCATCGATCACGTCAAGAATGCCACGTTCGCCAAAACGGTATGCGGCTTCAGCCACCCGAAGTGCCGCCTCTGCTTCGCGGACAGCACCCTCGTTCAGGGACTTCACGCGTAACGCTGCGATCTCTAAAGTGGCCCATGCGCTATCGAACTCTCGCAAAAGGCTTTGTTCGCGAGCCCTTAAAGCCAGTCTTGCCCGCTGAACTTGCGATTGTGCAAGATCGATGGCAGCGCTGCGAGGATCGAGAATTGGTACGGAAATCGAGGCGCCGACCAAGGTTTCATAACGACTGGGACGGTCGAGTCCACGGTCTCTGAGCTGTGATAACTGGACATCGACGCCCGGCCATCGGCTCGCTCTAGCTTCTTGGACACGTTCAGACGCCGCCTGAAGTTCTGCTCTTAATGCCATGAGGTCAGGATGTCTTTTAAGCAGCTGTGCTCGGACCGATTCGCGATTCGGTACTTGCACCGGGTCTTCAAGGCTAGCTTGAATATTCCAGGCGGGTGGCAGGTCAATGCCAACGATTTGTTGGAGTCGAATCCGTGATTGCTCAAGCGCTAATCTTGCAACCTGGCTGCGCTGCTGCGCGCCGATCAATTCGGCATCGGCCTTGATCAGCTCGTATCGAGCAGCGTCGCCACTCTCAACCCGCAGCTTGACACGCGATCTTGTGGACTCGAGTAATGCGCGTGCGTCGTCGGCTGCAACAATTTCTGCCTGTCTCAGTAAGACCTCATACGCGGCTCGACGAACCAGGCCTCCCACTTGAACCCGAGTTGCATCGAGTCGCGCAGCCTGCGCTTCGGATTGTGCAGCAAAGGATGACACCCTTGCACTACGAAGCGCAGGATTCTCGATAAACTGACTCAATGATAGATTTTGCAGCGTTGACGAAGGATCTTGCAGAGCAGCCCTCGCCGATTCGCGCCCAAGTCCAATCTCAATGCGAGGGTTTGGAAGCACAGCAGCAAGACCTTGTGCCGCTTTGGCTCCAATCAAGTCCGCTCTTGAAAGTGACAAGTCGGGATTATGTTCAAGTGCAAGTGACACCAATGTCTCAGGCCGCAACAACTCCGGCGACTGAGCGATAGCAGAGCTCGATAGTGACGTAATAAAGAATGAAGCAATGAGTGATGTGCAGCCATTTTTGAATGCTTGCATAGTGGTATCGACCTTGGGCGCCTTGGAGAAGAGTGAAAGCGCGTGGAGGATACCGCCGGCTGATTACCCTTTATTCATCAATGGTCATGGGGTTGCTTGCTTAACGGTAGGCCTAATGGGTGGTCGGTTTAATGAGTCGCTCGCTTCGATTTATGGAGCGAATATTGATGGTCATCAGTTCGGCGCCCCTAGCGATTTGCAAAGGGACCTCGACACCCGCTTGCCCGATCGACCAGACATGGCGATAAAAATTAGCAAGATCCTGGACCCGTTGCCCTGCTACAGACACAAGCAAATCTTCAGGTAGGATGCCAGCCTCCTCAGCTGGTCCTTGGGGGCTTGCATGCTGGACCACAAGTTGTTCATCGTGCTCTTCGAGATACAGGCCTAGCCAAGGCCTGGGAGGAAGTCCGCTATGCCCTTGTTTAATAAGATTATTTAGAATAGGGACAAGAAGATCAATCGGGACGACCATATTGCTTTGTTGAGTTTGGCCTTGCTTTAACTCCTGGGTGAGCAAGGAGCCGATCCCAACCAATTCGCCCTTGACATTTAAGAGCGGCGAACCACTCCATTCCGGATGAGCGGGCTCGATGAACAAGGCCTGCTCGAGCAAGTACTCCCAAGACCCTGCAAATGGCTTCACGGCGGCTATGCTTGTCTTTAAGCATTGGTGTATGCCGCCATGCCCAAGCATATAAACCTTATCATGTTTCCTTAAGTCATTAGCCTTACCGATCGGTATGTAGCCGCATTCAAGCTTGCTAAAACTTTTGAGGATGCCAAATCCCGTAGGTTGATCATAGGCAAGAACGTCGGCTTGCACGACTGAGCCGTCACGTTTGCGACACCAAATTTGCTGAGCCTCGGTAACAAGGTAGCCGATTGTGAGAATGTGGCCTTCGCTATCGATGACGACGCCGTGACCACTGCGGGTTGTCCCCAGAATAGGCGCGGTATAGGCGTGATCAGGCACTTGAATATGCAATTGAAGCAGTGCATCGAGTCGTTGTTCTAGGTCGAACTCGAGTTTTAGTGGGTCTGGGCGAAGCGATTTGGGAAAAGACCATGGATCAAGGCTAAACATCGGTGCATACTCGGAGGAATCGGATATCTGAATTATTTGGAGCCATTCTAGG
>Ga0255212_1000357_pt1 | contig 12368 bp, 10 predicted proteins | sample Miss_Yuk_RepC_8d_FD_188425 | JGI IMG/M metagenome (GOLD analysis project Ga0255212, IMG submission 188425) | Freshwater microbial communities from Mississippi River, Louisiana, United States - Miss_Yuk_RepC_8d | ecosystem: Environmental > Aquatic > Freshwater > River | place: USA: Louisiana...
ATTAAATGCTTGGTATACTATTCCTGTAATTATTATATCAACTTTAACTGGCACAGCTAATTTTGCACAACAAAGAGTTCCAATAGAGTATCAAAGTTTATTTATTATGGCAGCTGGAGGTTTTAATATTTTAGCAGGTATAATAACAACTATACAGCAATTTTTAAAAATAACACAATTAAATGAAGCTCATAGAGTTAGCACAATAGCATGGGATAAATTTTATAGAAATATAAAAATTGAACTAGCTAAGCATCCATCAGAAAGAATAGACCCAAAACACATGCTTAAAATGAGTAAAGAAGAATTTGATCGTTTAATTGAAACAAGCCCAAGTATACCTGATGAAATTATCGATGAATTTAAAAACAAATTTGAAGGACAATCATTATTTGATAAAATAGTTAAACCTGAAATATGTGATATACTAATACCAACTTCAGAATATAGAAATCCATGGTATACTGAAGAAAATCAAGCTAAAAATATTAATGATGCTCTTAATAACCAGATTATTAAGAAAAATAAAATAAAAAAACAAAATGATTTAGATAAAAAAACAATAAACGATTTTGTTGGTCTATTTTATAATTTAAATAATCGTCACCCAATGGAAACCGAAATTATAGATAATCTAAAGGAAAAAATAAATATTAGTACAATTAAAAAAATTCTTGAACAAAATAAATATTTAGATATTAAAAAAGAGGATGCTAATAAAGATGATAAAGATGATAATGAATATGTAAGTGTTGTTTAAACTTTTGGGTTGTCATTTGGTAAAACTAAAATACATAATATAATAAATATGTAAAATAATATATATACGCCATATACATCTTCGCCAATTCCATAAAAATTTAGCACTTGAGTTAAACTATAGAAAATTATAATTGATAAACCTATTAATGTTACAGGATTCATATATTATTATTTAAGATATTATTCTAAACTATTCTATAACTATGATTATTTGAATCATATTTATTTCCAATACTATTTTTATCTATAAAATGAAAACTTAATGGAATTTGTTGATTATAATTTTTTAATACGATTAATGGAGTTTCTTCTACAAAACTTCCATCATCTAATTCCATATCCCCTAAATAAGCACTATCGAAAGTTTTTGCCCATATACCATCGTGATCCGATATTCTTAATGTTTGAATTTCATAATTTTTATTTAATGATGAGTCTTTTAGTCTTAGTTTTTTTGTTTCCGAATTATCATTTGGAGAATTTGGTATATTTTCAATGTATTTTGTCCTACCTGTAAATAAAGCAAACCTAACTATTCCACCTTTTAAATATCTGCCATTTTCATTATCAGTTATTAATTTATTATACATATATTCAGGTTTATAGTCATAAGACCATCCGCCTTGTCTTATAGCGTAATTAAAATCAGTAAAATAATAATAAGGTCCTAGAATTGCCGATTTATTTTTTGAACTCTCTCCAAATATATAAGTGAAATTAATTATCTCAGGAGTTGGTTTGCCAACAAATCCAACAATTGGAAGTTCATATGCTTCATTATTTTCATCGTATAAATAGTTTATTGAACCATTTGTAATAAAAAAATTCCTAGTGTCTTCACTTATTAATATATTACATATTTTACCATAATTTATTATTTCATCTGCCAAAACAAACATTAAATGACTATAACTATATGTATCATCAATATTTACATGATTATTTGTTGTATCAAAAAACAGATAAAGTTTTTTATTATATTCATAATATCCATCAAATTCTAGTTTTTTATTAAATTCTCCAAAATTTTCAACCTGTAATGCACCGGATAAAAATACTTTTGAATAATCAATTAGGTTTTCATAATTAAGTTTGGTAAAAATAGGTAAAACTGGTAGATGCATTTTATTAAAACCATCATTAGAGAGAAGATATTGAATAAATGGAAATTTTCCTGATATATTAATTCTATAAATACATAATATTATTTGCTTATATGATGTTGGGTCAACAATTAATGATAAATCTTTTATTAGAAAATTCTTAATCGCATAATTATAATATTTTGGGTTTCCTGGTATATATTCATCCTTTTCCATAATTATAATTATACTATGATAATTTGTTTAATTTATTTTATTATTTATCTATTTTTCTTTTAATTGTCTCTTTGATTTGTTCTTCTCGATTATCCATGACATGTTTTGTTATTTCTTCTGCGATTTTCACATCATTCTTGTAATAATTTTGTAATGCTGTTAAAAGCGTTTTCCCATTAATCGGTTTTTTAATTTTATTCTTTTTATAAACTAATGCACCTCCATTAATATCAAAACAATCGATACTATTTGTTTTCATTACTGATACTAAACTTTCTGTTAATATTTTTTTTTTATTATTTCTTTCCTTAATTTCACCCTTTAATTGTGTTATTTCATTATCCATTTTAATCCATTCCTTTATATTATTAACTAGTTGTTCTTTTGGGTTTTGTGTTTGTTCTTTAGTTTCCATTAAGTAATTATAATATATTATATTTAAATCTTTAATTATTTATAATTTAATTCTTTGTATAATAAATAATGTCGTTTACACATATTTTCTGAAACAATTTTACATCCACATGGGTTTCCTTTATTTGTGCCTCTTTTTAAAATTTGAACGCATCCAGGTTGGATCTCTACATTTGATGGTCCTAAGACAACATTCTCTGATATTAGTTCCTTCTTCAAAACTTTTATTTCTGATAGTAAATTTTTTTCCAATGTTTTTGCTTTCTGTTTTTCTTCTTTTTCTTTGGCCTTTGCGGCTTGTTTTTCTAAAAGTTTTATCGATTTTTCTAGTATTTTTGACTGCTTTTTTTCATCCTTTTCCTTCTCCTTTTGTTGTAACTTATATTTCTTTATCATCTCTTTCTTATGTGTATAGCAATAATATTTTGTATCACCATATGTAATTGGTTCTGATGGATTTATTTTATTGTAAACTAAAATTTTTGTTCCGTTACAATGATGACAAGATTTATTGTTTAGATATTTAGAATTAGTATCTGTTTCCGGATTATTTATATCATAACTAGGATTTGGATATTGATATTCACATTTATGTGATATATAAGTAAAATTTAAATGTGATTCCTTTAAATCAGGGTCGTAGAAATTTACACCATTTACTTTTTCCAAGCCAAATTCATGATAATATGGAAGTAAATGGTTTTGTTTTTTTCGGCAATAAGGACATCTTATTTCGTTTATATTTAATTTACTATGCGAGCCTTCCATAAAATTAAATTTTTTTTTATGATTTATAATGTCATTATATAAAGGAATATAATTAAACTTGTGACCACAATCCATTATTACATGTTTATCCATTAATTGTTGATTTGTTATTAAACACTTATTTTCGTCTTCTTCGGTTTTTTCTTCACTCTCTTCAATATCAAGTGACTTATATAATTCAGCATAAAAATCTAATCCTCCTTCTATATTATATTTAACCATTATATTGTTATATGTTGTATCTTTATATTTTTTATATTTATTAAAATATAGAATGAGTCCGCCTGAAGTTTGGGGTCCTGCTGTATGGACATTATTTCATACATTAATAGAAAAAATGAATCCATATGCTTATCCACAGGTAATCGGTTCTATGTTTGGAATGATTGTAAGAATATGTAAAGTTTTACCTTGTCCAGAATGTTCAAATGATGCTAGCAACTTTTTAGCAAAAATTAAATTAAATAATTATAAAAATAAAGATGAGTTTAGAAATTTTATATATTTATTTCACAACTGGGTTAATGCTAAGAAAAGAAAGTCCCTTTATAATTATTCTGATTTATCAAAATATTCTCGTTTAAATTTAATATATGTAATTAATAATTTTATAGCAAAATATAACACAAAAGGAAATATGAAGTTGCTTGCTGAATCTTTTCAGAGAAGTTTTGTGGTTAAAGATTTGATTGCTTGGTTTAAAATATACGGGAGAGCTTTTATTATTCAACCAATTATTACTAATTATCATATACAAATTAACGAAAACCAAACTACTACAGAAGATAAAAATACTGAAAAGAAAACTGATGAAGAAAACCAACCTACTAGAGAAGATAAAAATACTGAAAAGAAAACTGATGAAGAAAACCAACCTACTAGAGAAGATAAAAATACTGAAAAGAAAACTGATGAAGAAAACCAACCTACTAGAGAAGATAAAACTACTGAAAAGAAAACTGATGAAGAAAACCAACCTACTAGAGAAGATAAAACTACTGAAAAGAAAACTGATGAAAAAGAAAAATTTGTCACTGAAGAACCAGAACTTATTGTTAGTAATGAACAACATGTAGTTAAAGAAAAATTAAACATTGAAAAAGAAAATATAATTATTACGGATGAAAATATTAACAGTAAAAAAATAAATTTAGATGTGCAAAAAGAGATTATAGAAGAACCAGTTATTATTCAAACACCTAAAAAGAAAAAAAAGGGTAAAAATAAATAAATACAACTTTATGTGTAGAATGATTTATTTTTATGGTAACAAAAATATGTAAAATATTATAGTTCGCTTATCAGTTGTCCGTCTTTGAACATTTTACAACGAAATGTTTGCTTACTGGGTTGGTAACACATTTCTTTATCACTAGAAACTTCATTGAAGAATAAATATTTACCAGAACCACCAGCATACATCAAAGTAACTATTAAAGAAGCTGACGCAGCACCAAGTAATACATTTAAAAATAGATCACCCATTTTTATTATACAATTTTTGTAAATCTTTATAAACATATCTAAAAAGAAATAAGTAATCAAAGAAATAAATACCCAATAATTGATAGATCCATTACTGAACATAGGAAATGACAAATACATTATGGTAAATGCGAAAACAAACGCACTAAATGTTGGGTTACCATATTTACTATATTGAATAGAAGTACAAATAGTTTTATCATTTACAATAGGACTTGCTCCTGACATCATATAAATATAATTTCTAACAAAACAAAAACCTATTAAAAATCCTAAATAGATTAAACCTTTGAAGTTTTGAAATATAAATGATAGACTTGTTATACCTGTTGCGAGTATAATTGGGCTAAAAAAACTTAAAAAAACAACAAGATTCATTGGTTGAAATAATTGTAAAGGAGAATCTGGAACTCCTCCCAGTTTCATTGTTGTATTTTCACTGCTCATATAATAATTATAAATAATATAATTTTATAATTATAATCTAAATCTTTAGCAGCTTTATATATTTTGTGTATGGCTTTCACAACCATCTTTTCAATAAGCATAGTTTGTTATATTTATTTTTCTAAAATCAAATCCAACACATCTTCAACACGTTCAATTGAATGAAATTTAATTCCATTTATAACTTTATCGTGTTTATATTTTTCCATTATTTTATCAAAATCATTTTGATTTTCTTTTGGAAAGATAAACTCTTTTATACCAGATTTAATTGAATGTATTAATTTTTCTTGAAGACCACCAATTTCTGTAAGAAATAATCCAAAATGTGTCTCTCCGGTTATTCCAAAATAGTTCTTAATTTTCACATCATTTAGTAAGCTATATATTAAAACTGTAAAAGCTGTTGTTGCCGAAGGTCCATCTTTTTTCGTGCTTATATCTGGACAATGTATATGAATCCCACAAATAGTGTTATTTTTTATATCATTAAACTTTTCAATTAAATATTTTTGTCTAGCTGGACTTGTCAAATTCCAAGCATTAGTTAAACTAACACTGATTGATTCTTTCATAACATCGCCCATGGAACCTGTCAATATCAAGTCTAAAAATTTATTAGACGGGACAAAACTTGCTTGAATAGGAAGAACACCACCTTGGGCTATTTGATTCGCCCATAATGCATTTATTACTCCAACCTTACTCTCATTATGAATTTTGTATAATTTTGCTGGTTTTTTATCCTTAAAATATTTAGTTTTAATATCATCAATAGTTATTTTAATAGGTAATTCGAAATTAACATCAGAATTTTTTAATATATCTAAGTTAACCTCTCCAACTATTTCAAAAAGAATTTCTTTTAATTTACGAACACCTGATTCAGCAGTGTATTCATCTATAATAAACTTTAAAACTTCGTCTGTAAAAATTATCATTTCTTCTAATCCCATTTTCTTATAAACTTCTGGTAAAATATGAGTATTACAAATTATTAATTTATCTTCTAGAGAGAGACTATTAAATTTAATTCTATGAACGCGATCCAATAAAATCTTATCGATCGCATCTACATCATTGTAAGATAAAATAAATAATGCTTTTGACAAATCTAAATCAATTCCTGTAAAATATTTATCTTGGAAACAATCATTCTGTGCTGGATCCAATAAATGAGTTAGAATACCTACAATTTCTTTACCATGTTCTGTGCGACTAATTTTATCAACTTCGTCAATAAATATAATTGGGTTCATACACTTTTTGTCAATTAAAATTTGGACAATAGAACCCCATGTGCTACCTACATAAGTGTAGTTATGACCATGAAGTGTGCTCCCATTACTATCGCCGCCCATTTGTATCATAGAAAATGGTCTTGGGTTTCCTTTATCATCTTTCAAGCAATTTGATATACCTCGTTTAGCAAGCGAAGTTTTTCCGCACCCGGGTGGACCTTCAAAACCAAAACAATAACCATCTTGTTCACCATTTATCCACTGACCAATAATTCTCTCTATTTGTTTTTTAGCTTTATCATGTCCATGAACCGCTTTATCTAATGTATCTTTAACCCCTGACATATAATCCGTTATTTCTTTCATATTTTGATTAATCTTTTCAATATCATTCTTTATATCATCGTTGTTTAACGTTGGGTTCATATTTGTCTTAGAGTCAAATTCATTTATTATATCAGCTATTATTTTTTTGTCATTTTCATCTACTTCTTCAATATATGAATCAACTATGTCAAGTATATGAGAACATAATTCATCTTTATTTAAATGTGAATACTTTATCCTCTTATTATTATATTTCTTTTTAATATTATCCAAAGTTTTAATATTTTCAGTTAATTTTTTCTTATCTCCTGAAACCAAATATTTCTTTATGTTTTCTAATTGTTGTTGTTTATTTCCTGAAATACTATTTCCTTGTATTTTTTTTATATTTTTAATAATTTCAATACTTGTGTATTTTTCTTTTTGTTTTATTTCTGAAAAAATTTTGTCAATATTGTGTTTTTTATACATATCTTTAAAACTATTTCTTACGTTTTCCATCATATTTAATATAGGTTCTCTTTTATAAATACCAAATGGAATTTTTAATAATCCATCAAGATACTGTCGTGCCTTTGATCCTGAATCTTCGGATTTAGCTTTTACTTCTTTTAATTTCATCATAGCCTTTTCTTTAACAGTGTCAGATGCTTTTAATAAACAAATTTGTTGTTCTAATGGTATTTTATTTATATCAAAATTTGATAGCTGATTTGTGTATTGTATTGTTTTCTTCATAGCTTGTTTAAATGATTGCTTAATTGGCCAAGGAAAACTATCGAATAATATTGTTTGGTCTTGCGTATCTACATTTCCATTAGAATCATTTGAGAGAAGGTCATATAATAAGTAAGCTAAATACTGGTTTTCATAATTATATGAACGCACTAATAATGTTATCAAAGTATTTCTTTTATTATACATATCATCGCCTATGAAGTCTTTTACTGCTTGAGATATTTGTTTTTGTTTTATTAAATTATTTTGACTTGTTGAACCAGCAAATTTATTATAAATATCATTTTGATTTTCGAAAATTAAATAATCCTTTAACATTAAAGATGAAATAAATTTATCAAACGATTCTGTTTTAAAATTTGGTTCATTTGGAATATTTTCTTTTATCATTTTAATTTTATTTGAAATAAAATTATTATTTAAAAAATCAATTACGACATCATCTAGAATTCCATATATCAATAAATTCTTTTTAAGAGGTATAGAATAAACATAAACCTTTATACCATAAACTTTCATATGAAATTGCTTATAAGCTGAACCTATATCAAAACAAGATAAGTTAGCAGCATTCTTTTCATCTATATCATCTTTCTTTTTTATTTCATCTTTTTTTGGTATTACTTTATAACTAGTTGGATGAAAATATTTTTTTAATAGTTCAAATTTATTATATTCATTTTCATTAGTTGTTATTTTATTATTATTACCAAAACAAATTAACAATAAATCTTCCAAATTTTCTGTTCCATAATTTTTAAGAAGACTAGACAATTCATTATTTATTAATTGTAAACTAGTTATAATAGTATCAGTTGAGGTTAATTTAACACTTGTTATTTCTTCTAGTTTTTTGCTTAATTCACTAAGTTTTTCTATACATGAACTAACATCGCTTATTCCTAAAATATCAAGAGTCTTATTTTTTTGAACATGTATAATTGTTTTTTGAATTATATCTTTAAAAAAATCTATTTTCTTCTCAACTAATGGTAACACTTCATTCGCAGATTTTTGATTAGTTTCTTTTTTACTAGTTTGTGATTTATCTGACATCAATTATATATTATTCTTATTTAATATTTATATTCTTATTACTTAAACTAATTTTGCTTTAAGTAGATTAATTATTTTATTGTTTTATTGTTTTATATATTACATAATTTACACCTTTTTACATTTCAAACGCCGATTTTGAAAAGTTTCTAAAATTATAATTTTATAAATTGTTACTCATTTATTAACTTTATTTAGAAAAAGTTAATAAAAAACATAAATATTTAGGCATTTTACACCCTTGAAGATTTACACCTTTTATGAAAATTATCGGTATAAATTTAGAAATATTTGTCCCATTTTAAATCTTCAATGGTGTAAATGTCCAAAGGTGCAATAACTTTCATAAAGCAATGAAATATTCAAGAGTGCAAATAAAATTGATAGTAATAAATTTTTAATAAAACTTAAAAAAATAAATTCTTGCAATTATAATAACTATTAATATAAAATTTGTCCAATTTTGAATTTTACCAAATGTTTTTTCAATAAAATCAACTATAATCATATTTTTTTCTGTTTTATTTACAAAATAGTAAACTAACTGTAAGGCAAATAAAAAATATCTAAAAGCAGATATTAACATAGATACCAAGAAAAGTATTGTTAACCAATTCAAAAATTTACCATAGTAAAATAAAAACACACTAATCATAATTGTTTCAATTATATTAAAATAAAATCTAAGTTGTTTGAGTATTTTTTGTGTAGTTGTTAATTCATTATATGGTTTTTCATCTGGCACATAATATTGGTTTATTATAGCAACAAATACTTCTATAAGTACAAAAAATAGTAATAAAGTAAGTAAATTAAATATATAGCTATTATTCATTTATATATAAATTATATAAAATAATTATTTTTTAGAATTATAATGTCTAATATTATATTTTTACAATTTTGTAATTTTGGTGTAAAACACCTAAATTACAAACAAATATGATAAAATATGTAATATAAAATCAAGTCATTATTTTATATATTAATAAATACTATTTAAACGCAATATTGTATATACTATAAATACAATAATGGGAGTGCCTAGCTACTTCAGTTATATCGTTAAAAATCATTCAAATATTATTCGTAAGCTATCTTCTAATCCTATTAAAGTAGATAATCTTTACTTGGATTGTAATTCTATTATATATGACGCTTTTTATAAAATGGAATCAACTTCGATGAATGAACAAGTGTCAAATGCTATTATAACAAAAACAATACAAACTATTAAAGACTATATTAATTCATTAAAACCAACAGGAAGATTAATGATTGCTTTTGATGGTGTAGCACCTGTTGCTAAACTAGAACAACAACGTTCTAGAAGATTTAAATCGTTATATCAGAATTCTTTATCTAGATCAATATATAAGACAACTACACCTGATCCTTGGAATACTACTGCTATTACTCCTGGAACTATATTTATGAAGATGTTAGATGAAAGGATCAATACCGCTTTTTCAGATCCATCTATATATAATCTAAAGCATATTATAGTTTCAGGAAGTAATGTACATGGCGAAGGAGAGCATAAAATATTTAAATATATAAGGGATTATCCTACATTTCATAATGGGGTTAATACAATTATTTATGGTTTAGATGCTGATCTTATTATGCTTTCTATAAATCATTTGCCTATAACGAGAAATATTTATTTATTTAGAGAAACTCCTGAATTTATTAAGTCTATTAATTCTGAGCTTGAACCAAACGAAACTTATGTATTAGATATTCCTGAATTAGCAGACGCTATAACACTCGACATGAATAATAAAGGGGAATTAACATCTGAACAACAAAAGAACCGCATTTATGATTACATATTTTTGTGTTTTTTCCTGGGTAATGATTTCATGCCACATTTTCCGGCCGTAAATATTAGAACAGGAGGTCTTGATAAAATGCTACAGGCTTATAAGGCTACAATTGGTAATACAAATGAAAATTTAACAGACGGAAAAATTATTTATTGGAAGAATGTAAGAAAATTGGTTGAATTTTTAGCTAAGAATGAGTTAGATTTTCTAAAACAAGAACATAAAATTCGTGATAGAAAAGAAAAGAATAAAATTCCAGATATTACTCCGGAAGATAAGATGAATAATTTTATAAATATTCCAGCTTATGAGCGCTCTGTAGAAAAATTCATAAATCCTTATAAAGATAATTGGCAACAAAGATATTACAAAACACTTTTTGACGTTGAAATAAATGAAGAAAGATGTAGACAAATTAGCACTAATTATTTAGAGGGTTTAGAATGGACTATGAAATATTACACAACAGGATGTCCAGATTGGAGATGGTGTTATAATTATAATTATCCACCACTATTACAAGATCTTATTCAGTTTATACCATATTTTAATACTGACTTTATAGAAAATAAGATTGAAAACCCTGTTTCAGAACTCGTTCAATTATGTTACGTAATGCCGAGACAAAGTTTAGTTTTTTTACCAGAAAAATTATATAAAGCTTTGATAAAAAATAAATTGGAACAATATAGAACTGAATGTCATTTTTCATGGGCTTATTGTAAATATTTTTGGGAATGTCATCCAAATCTTCCACATATAGATGTAAATGAATTAGAACGATTTGTAAATATTAATAAGTGATTGTATATTATTTTGGGTTCTTTAAGTAGTGTAAAATAATATATAAGTTTTGAATTTAAAGAACAGATATACTACATAATGAAGGTAAATTTCAGAGTTTTCTTAAAAAAGTGCGATTTTTTTTCCCTACACATGAAGAGAAAAGATAGACTTTCAAAAAATGAAAAGTGTTTTAGCTTTTTCAAAATGGACAAAAAAAATGTCCAAATTTGTTTTTCCCGGATATTTTATGTAAAAGTCGTGAATTGTGACGATAAAAAAAAATTATCGTAAGATAATAAAAAAAATAATCCAATTTTTGTGACGATAATTTTTTCTTTCAAAATTTGGACATTTTTGGATTTGTCCATGTTTTGGCAATATTTGGCAATGTTTTCCATCGCAAAAATCGCAAAAAAAAAAGTGTGAAAAATATATTTTGAACATAAAATCATAATAAGTGATATATTTTAATTTATTCTTAAAAAAATATGACTGTTGCGATTTTTTCCATTGCGATTGACGACTTTTCAATCCATTTGCGATAAATCGCAAAGACAAATTTAACAACCGATATATCAAGCATAAAACAAATTTATTTTATGAGAAAATTGTCATATCGTGTCGTCTTTAAGTAGTTTTTATATTTATTATATTTTTATTAAATACTTAAATATAAAATATAAACATTATTTAGGCAATAATGGAAATCGCAAAAATCGCAAAACCTTGTTTTGAATGTGAGAAATGTAATTATATTACGAATAATAGATTTGATTTTAGAAAACATTGTCAAACTATTAAACATAATCAAGATATTATTAAAAATTTTTCAATCGACATTGAAAAATCGCAATCCAAAAAATATTTATGTACAAAATGTAATAAAAGTTATAAAGATAATTCTGGCTTATGGAAACATAAAAAAAATTGTAAAAAAATATTTGATGAAATTGATGAAGATTCAATAATTTCAAATACTAATGTTCAAACCTTATCAAGTCAAATAACGCCTGAACTTATTCTAAGTGTCTTGGAACAAAATAAAGAATTGACTAATTTGGTTGTAGAACAAAATAAGACTATTATGGAGTTAGCGAAAAGTGGTCAAGGTAATACTATTAGCAACAACAATATTAATAGCAATAATAAAACCTTTAATTTACAGTTTTTCTTAAATGAAACTTGTAAAGATGCTA
>Ga0255212_1000362_pt1 | contig 12273 bp, 8 predicted proteins | sample Miss_Yuk_RepC_8d_FD_188425 | JGI IMG/M metagenome (GOLD analysis project Ga0255212, IMG submission 188425) | Freshwater microbial communities from Mississippi River, Louisiana, United States - Miss_Yuk_RepC_8d | ecosystem: Environmental > Aquatic > Freshwater > River | place: USA: Louisiana...
ATCCATCTTCAAGGCTTACGACATCCGCGGCATCGTGCCGAGCACCCTCAACGAACAAGTGGCTGAAGGCCTGGGCCGGGCGTTTGGCACGGTGGCGCTGGCCGAAGGGCAGACCACGGTGGCCGTGGGGCGCGACGGCCGCTTGAGCGGTCCGATGTTGTCGGCGGCCCTGATCCGCGGTCTGGTGGCGGCCGGTGTCCGCGTGATCGATGTGGGCCTGTGCACCACGCCGATGCTGTATTTCGCCGCCAGCACCCTGTGCGCCAGCGGCATCCAGGTCACCGGCAGCCACAACCCCAAGGACTACAACGGCTTCAAGATGGTGCTGGCCGGGCGTGCCATTTATGGCGACGAGATCCAGAATCTGCGCCGCCTCATGGAAACCGAGGGCTGGCAGCTGCGTGCAGGGGGCAGCGTGACACAGGCCGATGTGCTGTCCGACTACACCCGCCGCATCACGGGCGATGTGAAGCTCTCGCGTCCGATGAAGATCGTGATCGACTCCGGCAACGGCATCGCCGGTGCGTCTGCGCCCGCCATTTTCCGCGCGCTGGGTTGCGAGGTGATCGAGCTGTTTTCCGAGGTCGATGGCGACTTCCCCAACCACCACCCTGACCCGAGCAAGCCCGAGAACCTGCAGGACCTGATCCGTGCGTTGCAGACCACCGACGCTGAACTGGGCCTGGCGTTCGATGGCGACGGTGACCGGCTGGGCATCGTCACCAAGGACGGCCACAACATCTTCCCGGACCGCCAGATGCAGCTGTTTGCACAGGACGTGCTCTCGCGCGTGCCGGGCGGCACGATCCTGTTCGATGTGAAGTGCTCGCAGCGCCTGGCCCCGGCCATCGAGGCCGCAGGTGGCCAGCCTCTGATGTACAAGACCGGCCACTCGCTGATCAAGGCGCAGATGCGGGCCATTGAGGCCCAGGGTGGCCAGGCCCCGCTGGGTGGCGAGATGAGTGGCCACATTTTCTTCAAGGAGCGCTGGTTCGGTTTTGACGACGGCACCTACGCCGGCTGCCGCCTGCTGGAGATCCTGAGCCGCCACCCCGATGCCAACGCCGTGCTCAATGGCCTGCCCACCAGCTTTTCCACGCCCGAACTGAACGTGGCCTGCGCAGAGGGCGAGCCCCATGCGGTCACGCAGACGCTGCAGGCCCTGGCGGGCGAGCGTTTCAAGGCGCCCGCAAAGGTGTTCATCATCGACGGCCTGCGGGTCGATTGGCCCGATGGGTTCGGCCTGATCCGCGCGTCCAACACCACCCCCGTGCTGGTGTTGCGCTTTGAGGGCCACACCGAAGCGGCCCTGCACCGCATCGAGGCCGAGATGCTGGCCTTGCTGCGCGAGGTCAAGCCCGACGCACAGCTTGGCGCTTCGGCGCATTGATTCGGCTGAAGATGCCTGGTTTCAGCCACGCGCTCTACAACCTGCTCGTGTGGGCGGCCCAGCCTTTGTTGCGTCGCAAACTGGTGCGCCGTGCCGTGGCCGAGCCAGGCTATGCCGTTGCGGTGCCCGAGCGTTTCGGGCAGTACACACAGCCGGCCGAGGCCACTTCTGAACTGGTCTGGGTGCATGCGGTGTCGCTGGGCGAATCGCGTGCCGCGTCCATCTTGCTCAACGCCTTGCGCGAAGCCTTGCCGGATGTGCGCGTCTTGCTGACGCACGGCACTGCCACGGGGCGCGCAGAGGGCGCCAAGCTCTTGCGCAGCGGCGATGTGCAGGTTTGGCAGCCATGGGACACGCCAGCGGCAGTGCAGGCCTTTTTGCAGCATTTCAAACCGCGCATCGGCTTGCTCATGGAAACCGAGGTCTGGCCCAATCTGGTGCAGCAAAGTGCGCGATCTGGGGTGCCGCTGGCCTTGGTCAATGCCCGTCTGAGTGACAAGTCCATGCGCTCGGCCTCGCGCTGGGCCAGCCTGATGCGGCCGACCTATGCGGCCCTGCAGGCCGTCTGGGCCCAGACCGAAGCCGACGCGCAGCGTCTGCGCACGCTGGGCGCAAATGTCCGGGCCGTGACGGGCAACCTGAAGTTCGACGCCCAACCCGATCCCGGTCAGGTGGCGCAAGGCCGGGCATGGCGCGCGGCACTGCAGCGACCGGTGTGTCTGCTGGCCAGCAGCCGCGAAGGCGAGGAAGCCTTGTGGCTACAGGCGCTGCAGACGGTGTCGAGCGGTGTGCACTGGCTGATCGTGCCGCGCCACCCGCAGCGTGTGGACGATGTGGAGGTCCTGTTGCGCCAGGCAGGCCTGACGGTGTCACGCCGCAGCACCTGGGGTGAGACGGGACCCATTGCGCATGCCGATGCACAGGTCTGGCTGGGCGACAGCCTGGGCGAGATGGCGCTTTACTACAGCCTGGCCGATGTTGCCCTGCTCGGTGGCAGTTTCGAGCCCTTGGGCGGCCAGAACCTGATCGAAGCTGCCGCCTGCGCGTGCCCTGTGGTGATGGGGCCCCACACTTTCAATTTCCTGGAGGCGGCACAGCAGGCCGAGCAGGCAGGTGCCGCCCACCGCGTGCAGGACATGGAAATGGCCGTGCAAGAGGCGCAGTCGCTGGCCCAGGACCCTGCAGCTCGTCAACGCCGCGCTGCCGCAGCCTTGGCGTTTTCACACGCCCACAAAGGCGCAGCCCGGCGCGTGGCCGGGCTGGTGAAAGAGATGTTGGGGTAGGCAGGAGGCCGCCCCCGCGACCGAATGGTCGATGGCCGGGCGGTCAGGGCGCCAGCAGCGCGTTGATCGGCTGCAGGTCTTCGGCCTTGAGCACACCGGCCGCCTGGCGCAGCTTGAGCTGGCCGACCAGCACGTCGTATCGCGCCTTGGCCAGATCGCGCTTGGTCTGGAAGAGCTGGCTCTGGCTGTTGAGCACGTCGATGTTGATGCGCACGCCCACCTGGTAGCCCAGCTTGTTGGCTTCGAGCGCCACCTGGCTCGATGCCTCAGCCGCTTCATAAGCCTTGACCTGGCCCTGCCCCGCCTGCAGGCCGAGGTAGGCCGTGCGGGTGACCTGAGCCACCTGACGCTGCGCGCCCTCCAGGTCGGAGCGGGCCTTGTCTTCGAGTGCTGCGGCTTCGCGGATGCGGTTCTGGGTGGCGAAACCGGCGAACAAGGGCAGGTTGGCAGTGATGCCGACGCTGGCGATATTGATTTGGTTGGTTACACCCGTGAACTGCACTGAGGTGCCATTGATATTTCGCTGCGAGTTATAGCCCAGGGTGAAGTCCACGGTTGGCTTGTGGCCAGCGGCGGCTTTTTCCGTTTCCAGCTTGGCCACATCCAGGTTGGCGCGCGCTTGCCGCAAGCCGGGGTGGTGTTGCTCGCTTTGCGCGACCCAGTTGTCAATGCTTTGCACATCTACGGCGGGCAGCTTGGCGCCGGACTGGATGCGTTTTGGCTTGAGGCCAGCCTTGCCCACCAGCAGTTCCAGGGCCACGCTCTTGACGCGCAGGTCGTTGTCGGCAGCGATTTCCTGTGCGGTCACCAGGTCGAACCGGGCCTGGGCCTCGCGGGTGTCGGTGATGGTGGCGGTGCCGACCTCGAAGTTGCGCTTGGCACTGGCGAGCTGCTCGGCCACGGCGGCTTTCTGCGCCTGCACGAAGGCCAGGCTGTCCTGGGCACTCAGCACATCAAAGTAGGCCTGGCTGACGCGGACGATCAGGTCCTGCTCGGCCTGGCTCATTGCGGCCTCGGCCAGCTCCAGCCCTTTCTGGCTTTGACGGTAAGTGGCCAGGTTGGCAGGGCGGTACAGCGGCTGGCTGGCATTGATGCCTGCAGTCTGGGTGGTGTAGTTGTAGTCCGTTTGGGATGGGGTGCTGGTGGGGTTCAAGTCCCGTTGCGAACGCGTAGCCCCGGCACTCAAAGCCACCGTTGGCAGCAGCGCGGCCTTGCCCTGATCGGCCTTGGCCAGATTGGCCTCGTACTGCGAGCGGGCCGACTGGAAGGTCGCGTCATGGCCTTTGGCCATTTCATAAATGTCCACCAGGCTCTGGGCCTGGCTCGTGCTGGCGAAGGCGAGCGGCAACAGGACCGCCAGAGGCAGACGACGCAGGGGAGCAGCGCGGAAAAGGAGGGTGGACATGGGCATCTTTCTGTAAGGCCAGACGTAAAAATCAATACACCGGAATGCTCGGATCGACCTGGGCCGACCAGGCATGGATGCCGCCAGCGATGTTGACCACCTCAAAGCCATGACTGGCCAGGAAGTGGGCGACCTGCATGCTGCGGCCGCCGTGGTGACACAGGCAGGCGACAGGGCGGTTGCGGTCGAGTTCGTGCAGGCGTGCCGGGATGGTCTGCATGGGCATGTGCACGAAATCGAGTTCTGCCGGACGGGCGCAGGCGGTCTGCACTTCCCAGCCCTCGCGCACATCCAGCAGCACCGGACGTTGTGCCTGTGCATGCGCCCATTCACTGAGCTGAGACGGGGTGATCTGCTGCATGGGGATCAGAAGTGGAAAGCCGAAGGTTCGGCAAAGCCGGCGAGGCGGGGTGCGTTCACATCCCAGGCCTGGGCCGTGGTGAAGCTGTTTGGCCCGGTGCGGGTGATCACGGTGGCGCGCATCATGGGTTCGTCGCCCACGATGGCGGCGAGGCGGCCGCCGACCGCCAGCTGCTCCAGCAGCACCTGGGGCACTTCGGCCACTGAGCCCGCCAGCAAAATGGCGTCAAAAGGCCCTTCGCCCGCAGCGCCCTGGCTGCCGTCGGCATGGCGCACTCTGGCGTTGGTGATGCCAGCCTTTTGCAGGTTGGCTGTGGCCTGGCGAGCCAGATCGGCGTCGATCTCGTAGCTCAGGACCTGGGCCGCCTGGTGGGCCAGCAAGGCGGTGGTGAAACCCGAACCCGTGCCAATTTCCAGCACTTTGTCGGTTTTCTGGATGGCCAGATCCTGCACCAGCCGGGCCTGCACGCGCGGGGCCAGCATGACCTGACCGGCCTCTTTGCCCAGCGGGATTTCCATGTCGACGAATGCCAGTGCCTGGTGCGCCTGCGGCACGAAGTCTTCGCGACGCACCACGCTCAGCAATTCCAGCACTTGCGGATCCAGCACCTCCCAGGGGCGGATTTGCTGCTCAATCATGTTGAAGCGGGCCTGATTCAGATCCATTTTTTTACTCCATGGGGTATGTTAGTCGGTTTCGGACCATTTTACTGAGCAGGGGTGTCATGCCCCTGACGGGAAGCCGGTAATCCGGCCTTGCGGCGCAGCCACTGGGCCAGGTCATCCATGTAGCAATAGACCACCGGCACCACGACCAGGGTCAGCAGCGAGGAGGTGATGACACCGCCGATCACCGCCTGGCCCATGGGGGCACGCTGCTCGGAGCCTTCGGTCAGGGCAAAAGCCAGCGGCACCATGCCGAAGATCATGGCCAGGGTGGTCATCAGGATGGGGCGCAACCGGACTTTGGCGGCCATCAGCAGGGCAGCGCTGCGTTCCATGCCCTCTTCGCGGGCGCGGATGGCAAAGTCCACCAGCAAGATGGCGTTCTTGGTCACCAGTCCCATGAGCATGATCACGCCGATGATCGAGAACATCGACAGGGTAGAGCGGAACAGCATCAACGCCAGCACCACCCCAATCAGCGTCAGCGGCAGCGAGGTCATCAGCGCCAGCGGCTGCAGGAAGCTCTTGAACTGGCTGGCCAGGATCATGTAGATGAAGATCACGGCCATGGCCAGTGCCGTGACTGCATAGCCAAAGGACTCCGCCATGTTTTTGGTCGAGCCGCCAAACTGGTAGCTGTAGCCGGGCGGCAGTTGCAGGCTGTTCATCACCTGGCGGATGTCGGCGGACACTTCGCCCATGGCGCGCCCGTAAGTGTTGGCGTTCAGGGCCACTTCGCGGGTCAGGTCGCGGCGGTTGATCTGGTTGGAGCCGGTGGACTCCACCACCTGGGCCACCTGCCCGAGGCGCACGACACGGGGCGAGCCATCGGCGCCTGCGCCCACGGTGAAGGGCAGTCGCTCCAGGTCCTGGAGGTTGTCGCGGGCTTCAGGCGCCAGACGGACATTCACATCGTATGTCTGGTCGTCCGGTGCCCGCCAGTTGCCCACGGTCTGGCCAGCCAGCAGCACACGCAGGGAGGTACCCAGCTGCGCCGTGCCCAGGCCCAGATCGGAGGCCGACTCCTGGCGCACCTTGATGGCGATGGTGGGTTTGTTGGGACGCACACTCGAGTCCAGATCCACCAGGCCGGGAATGGCGCGCAGCTTGTCCATGGCCTGCAGGGTCAGGCGTTCGAGCTCGTGCTGGTCAGGGCCGAGGATCGAGAATTCAATCTGCTTGTTGCCGCCCACCGCATCGAGTGTGCCGGCATGGGTGACGACGATGCCGGGCACGCGCTGCAGGCGCTCGCGCAATTCGGCCGACATCTGGTCCACGCCGCGCTGGCGGTCCTTGCGGTCCACCAGACGGACATAGACACTGGTGGTGTGCTTGCCTTGCGCATTGGCCGTGTTGATCGTGGCGACGGTGTAACGCACCTCGGGGAATTCGCGCAGGATCGCTTCGACCTGCCGCGCCTTGGCCTCGGTGGCTTCCAGCGATGAGCCGATGGGCGTCTGAAAAACGACGCTGGTTTCCGAGAAGTCAGCCTTGGGCACGAATTCCGTGCCGACGAAGCGGACCATCACGACGCTGAGCACAAAGACGGCAATTGCCATCAGCACCGTCTTGCGTTTGTGGACCAGCGACCAGGCCAGGATCTGCTGGTACACATCAGCCAGACGGTCGGTGGCGGTTTCAAACCAGTTGGTCACACGCCCGAGGGTCCGGTCGTAGAGCGTGACCGGTGCTGCATGCTCACCGTGTGCGTGGATGGCGGGGTCGTGCCAGACGCTCGACAGCATCGGGTCGAGTGTGAAGCTCACGAACATCGAGATCATCACGGCGGCCACGATGGTGATGCCGAACTCGTGGAAAAATTTGCCGATGATGCCCTGCATGAAACCGATCGGCAGGAACACCGCCACGATCGACAAGGTGGTCGCCAGCACGGCCAGACCAATTTCCTGCGTCCCATCCATCGAGGCGTTCCAGGCATCCTTGCCCATCTGCACATGGCGCACGATGTTCTCCCGGACCACGATGGCATCGTCGATCAAGAGGCCCACGCACAGCGACAGCGCCATCAGGGTGACCATGTTGATGGTGAAGCCGAACATGTTCATGAACATGAAGGTGCCGATCAGCGAGATCGGCAGTGTCAGCCCGGTGATGACGGTGGAGCGCCAGGAGTTGAGGAACAGGAAAACAATGAGCACCGTCAGCAGAGCGCCTTCGATCAGGGTGCGGCGCACGTTGTCGACCGCCACGCGGATCGGGCGGGAGGTGTCGACGATCGGCTCCAGGCGCAGGCCGGCAGGCACTTCGGCCTTCATGGCGGCCACGGTCTTGACCAGGCCATCGATCACTTCGATGGTGTTTTCATCCTGGGCCTTTTGCACGGTCAGCAGCTGGGTGCGCTGGCCGTTGTAAAGCGCCAGGGTGTCGATCTCCTGGGCACCATCTTGTACCCGCGCCACCTGCGACAGGTAAATGGGCGTATTGCCCTTGCGGCCCACGATGATGCGGCCAAAGTCCTCGGGGCGCAGCTTGCGTGACTCGACCTGCACCATGCGCTCTTGCTCCAGCGAGCGGATGGCGCCGACAGGGATATCCTGGTTGTCGTTTCTGACCGCATTGACCACCTGGTCGGCCGTGATGCCCAGCGCCTCCATGGCGGCGGGTTGCAGGTACAGGTTGATTTCGCGCTTGGTGCCACCGACCAGGGTGACCGCGCCCACGCCACGGACATTCTCCAGCCGCTTTTTCAGAACCTGTTCGGACCAGCTGGTGATCTCCACGGGGGACAGCGGCTTGCCCACCCCGGTGTCGGGCAGCACGGCCAGGGACCAGATGGCGCGGCTGGACGGGTCAAAGCGCAGCACCTTGGGTTCCTTGACTTCGGTGCGCAGGCTGGGGCGTACCGCGGCGACCTTCTCGCGCACGTCTTCGGCGGCCTTGCGGCCGTTCATGTGCAGCTGGAACTCGATCACCACGACCGACTGGCCTTCGTAGCTGCGCGAGGTCAGGGCATTGATGCCGGCGATCGAGTTGACGGCCTCCTCGATCTTCTTGGAGACCTCGCTCTCGACGATCTCGGGCGAGGCGCCCGGGTACTCGGTGCTGACCACCACCACCGGAAAATCGATGTTCGGGAACTGGTCGACCTTCAGGCGCTGGAAGGCAAACAGCCCCATCACCACCAGGGCCACCATCATCATGGTGGCAAAGACCGGGTTTTTCAGGCTGACTTTGGTGAACCACATGGCGCGGTGTCCTCAGCGCGCGACTGCGGCGGCAGGCTTGACCTTCACGCCTTCGCGCAGGGCGCCGGCGGCGGGCGCCAGCACCTGCGCACCCTCGGACAGGCCGCTGACGACCACCCGGGTCTGGTTGCCGACCTGAATACGAGCGCCGGGCTCCACGCCGACATGTCGCACGCGGTCGCCTTCGATCACCTGCACGTAGGGCTGAGGCTTGTCTGTGCGCACGCTGCCCAGCGGTACGGCGATGGCCTGGACGGAGCGGGTGCCCAGCGTGCCCTGGGCGAATGCGCCCTGGCGCAGGCCCTCCTGGCCAGGCACGCCCAGGTAGGCCAGCACGCTGCGGCTGCCAGCCTGTGTGCTCGGGTTGATGCGCAGCACCGTGGCGCTGACGGGCGGGTCAACGCCTTCCACCTGCAATTGCGCTTTCATGCCGATCTGCACGCCGGTCGCGTCCTGTGCAGGCAGGGCCGCTTCGAGTTCGAACTGACCGAGGTTGACGATTTCCACCACCTTGGCATCGATCACCAGGCGCTCTCCTGGTTGTGCCAGGCGTTGCGCAATCTGGCCGCCGATGGGGGCCTTGAGCGTGGCATCGTCCAGCGCCTTTTGCGCCACATCGGCGGCAGCCACGGCAGATTGCCACGCGGCGCGGGCGCCGTTCAGGCTCATGAGCGAAGTCTGCAAGGCCGTCTGCGAGATGAAGCCCTGTCTGACCAGCGCCTCGTTGTTGTCGTACTGCTTTTGAGCGATGTCCATCTGCGCCTTGGCCGATTCGGCTTGTTGCTTCGCCTGGCGCCAGCGGGCCTGGTATTCGGTCGGGTCGATGCGCGCAATGACCTGCCCGGCCTTGACCGTGTCGCCTTCGCGCACCACCAGGTCCATCAGCTCACCGGCCACACGGGCCTTGACCAATGCGGTCTGCGTGGCCTTGAGAGCGCCCGACAGCGGCAAACCCAGCGAAAGCGTTTCGGCATGTGCGGTGAACACCTCCTCGGCAGCGAGCTCCAGCGCGGGGGGGCTGCTGGCTGCAGGGGAGGAAGCCGGGGCATGCTGGGCCGACAGACGCCAGCCGAGCACGGCGATGGCCGCGGCGGCGATACCCACAAGGATCAGGAGCTTGTTTTTGTTCATGGAGACTGCTTCAGACGGACAGGCCACGCACCAGCAGCTCGGTGTGGTGGCGGATGAAAGTTTCAGGATCGATCTGCTGGCTGGATGGGCAGCAGGGCGCCATGGAGTGCTTCCAGGTCACCAGAAAGAGCAAAGGCGCCAGCACCGAATGGACCGTCAGGTCCATGTCCACGGGCCGGAATTCACCGCGCTCAATGCCGCGCTGCAGCACCGAACGGATCATGGCGTGTCCGGGTGTGACCACTTCTTCCTGAAAGAAGCGCGCCAGATCAGGGAAATTGCTGGCCTCGCTCATCACCAGCTTGGAAATGCCCGAGGCCTTGGTGGCCCCGTAGCGCCGCCACCATTCGAGCATCAGGTATTGCAGCAAGGCGGCTGTGGGTCCCTCGAAGCGGGCGATTTCTTCGGCCCCTTCGGTCTGGTGGCGCACCATGTTCTCGCGCACCACTGCCTTGAACAGTTCTTCCTTGCTCGGGAAATACAGGAACAGTGTGCCTTTGGACACGCCGGCGCGGGCCGCCACTTCTTCGGAACGGGTGGCCGCGAAGCCTTTTTCCACAAACAGGTCGAGCGCGGCATCCAGCAGCTCGCCGGGCCGGGCTTCCTTGCGTCGCTCGCGCTTGTGGGGAGGATGGGTTTCGGTGGAATTCATTTACTGACCATCAGGTTAGTAAATGTAGTTTGCCACAGCCTGACGGGTCAATACACCGAAAGTGAAGTTGGGTAAAGCTGGGAGGGGAATCGGCGGTGTGCCATGGCTTCCCCGGTCAGGCCGGGGAATGACAAAGCAGGCGGTGTCCTCCCCGGCCCTTGCCGGTTTCGTCGTCCTCGGGCTGGACCCGAGAATCCAGGCTCAGTTCGAAAACGCCGCAATACCGGTGATCGCGCGGCCCAGGATCAGGGCGTGCACATCGTGTGTGCCTTCGTAGGTGTTGACCACTTCCAGGTTCACCAGGTGGCGGGCCACGCCGTATTCGGCGCTGATGCCGTTGCCGCCCATCATGTCGCGCGCCATGCGGGCGATGTCCAGTGCCTTGCCGCAGCTGTTGCGCTTGAGAATCGACGTCACCTCGACCGGGGCGTTGCCCGCGTCCTTCATGCGGCCCAGCGCCAGGCAGCCCTGCAGGCCCAGGCTGATTTCGGTCAGCATGTCGGCCAGCTTTTTCTGGATCAACTGGTTGGCGGCCAGCGGGCGGCCGAACTGTTGGCGGTCCAGCACGTACTGGCGGGCGCGGGTGTAGCAGTCTTCGGCGGCGCCCAAGGCGCCCCAGGCGATGCCGTAGCGGGCGCTGTTGAGGCAGGTGAAGGGGCCCTTGAGGCCGCGCACTTCGGGGAAGGCGTTTTCTTCGGGGCAGAACACCTCGTCCATGACGATCTCGCCGGTGATCGAGGCGCGCAGGCCCACCTTGCCGTGCACGGCGGGGGCGGACAGGCCTTTCCAGCCTTTTTCAAGAATGAAGCCGCGGATCTGGCCGCCGTCGTCCTTGGCCCAGACCACAAACACGTCGGCGATCGGGCTGTTGGTGATCCACATCTTGGCGCCAGTCAGGCTGTAGCCGCCGTCCACCTTTTTGGCACGGGTGATCATGCTGCCGGGGTCGGAGCCATGGTTGGGTTCGGTCAGGCCGAAGCAGCCAATCCACTCGCCACGCGCCAGCTTGGGCAGGTATTTCTGTTTTTGCGCTTCGGTGCCGAACTCGTTGATCGGCACCATCACCAGCGAAGACTGCACGCTCATCATGGAGCGGTAGCCGCTGTCCACGCGCTCGACTTCGCGTGCCACCAGGCCGTAGCAGACGTAATTCAGGCCGGCGCCGCCGTACTGCTCGGGGATGGTGGGGCCCAGCAGGCCCAGCTCGCCCATCTCGCGGAAGATGGACACGTCGGTGGTCTCGTTCAGGAAGGCGTCCTTCACGCGCGGCAGCAGTTTTTCCTGGCAGTAGGCGCGGGCGGCTTCCTGCACCTGGCGCTCCTCTTCGGTGAGCTGGGCGCTGAGGTTGAAGGGGTCTTCCCAGCTGAAAGTGTTCTTGTTGGTGGCCATGTTTGTATCTCCTGAAAATCAATCGGGGTCAGATCCCAATGGTTGGGATGCATGAATGCATTGTCACGGGACCATGAATAGTTGTCTAATATTGATTCAATATCCGGCAATATAAATTTTAAATTTATGGAATTCCGTCACCTGCGCTATTTCCTGGCCCTGGCCGAAGAGCTGCACTTTGGCCGCGCGGCCCAACGGCTGTCGATTTCCCAGCCGCCGCTCTCGCTCAACATCCAGCAGCTCGAAGCCTCGGTCGGGGCCCAACTGTTCACCCGCAACAGCCGGGGCGTGCAGCTCACGGCGGCCGGGCAGGCCTTTGTGCCCGCCGCCCGCGCCCTGCTGGCGCAGGCTGGGGCCGCCATGCGCGAGGCCCGTGAGGTGGCGCAGGGGCAGGCAGGCGAGCTGCAGATCGGCTTTGCCGGCACTTTGTTGTATTGCGGTCTGCCGCAGGTGCTGCAGCGTTTTCAAAGCAGCCATCCGCGCTTGCGGCTGGTGATGCGCGAGCTCAGCTCCAGCGAGCAGCTGTCCGAGCTGGTGCGTGACCGGCTGGACGTGGGCTTTGTGCACACGCCCCGCGTGCCGCCGGGTTTTGAACAAATCTTGGTGGCCAGCCAGGCCATGGTGGCCTGCCTGCCCCAAAAGCATCCGCTGGCCAAAGCCAGATCGACCTCGCTGCAGGACCTGCAGGGCCAGGCGCTGGTGGTGGTCTCGCGCACCGTCTCGCCCGATTACCACGAACGCATCCTGGGCGAATGCGAGCTGGCGGGCTGGCTGCCCCCGGTGGTGCATGA
>Ga0255212_1000386_pt1 | contig 11703 bp, 11 predicted proteins | sample Miss_Yuk_RepC_8d_FD_188425 | JGI IMG/M metagenome (GOLD analysis project Ga0255212, IMG submission 188425) | Freshwater microbial communities from Mississippi River, Louisiana, United States - Miss_Yuk_RepC_8d | ecosystem: Environmental > Aquatic > Freshwater > River | place: USA: Louisiana...
AAGAAATTAAATATCGTAAATACATTTTGGCGAAAAATAAACCCAATTGTGAAGATAATAATGTTTATGATTTTGATGGTTTTTAATGGAAATAAGTATAAATAATAACTGAATTTACTTAATAAAAATATTGTACAATTTATAAATTTATTATTCTCTCAAAATAATTGTTTTAAGAATATCAATAGCTTGTTGGTCATTTCTAATTTTTTTTAATGTATTGAAAATTTTATCATAAGTTTCTCCATCTAATTCACATGTTTCAATAATTTGTCCACAATATGATTCAATAATTGGATCAAGAATGTTGTAAATCTCTCTAACTTCTTTATCAAATCCGCAGAGTCTAGTCAAATTAGCTATGAAATTCTTAAACAAACTAGTTCTTTTCTTAGTTTCAGAAGCATAATCTTTCAACAATTGCTCTTCATATTGATTATTAATATATAATTGTTTATTTATTTCCTGTATACTTAAATACATAGCTTCATCCAATTCTTTTTCAAAATCACTCCTAGTATCTTCCAGAAGTTTTTCTCTAACGACTTCATCAGGTGTTCTAATATTATCTTCTTGAAAGTTATCCATTTAGTTATGTATACATCATTATTTTAAATAACTTTTTTAAATCAATTTTTTATATTTACATTTTTAGGTGGGGTTCATATACCTCTATTTGTAAATGTTAAAAGTGTGTTTATTTTTTTCTTAGTATTATCTAAATCTTTTAACCATTTTTGAGTAATTTCAGTAATATTTTCGCCATATTTTCCTTCTTCATCGCTTTTTTCTATAGTATCTTTTATGTCTTTATATGTTTTTACATATTTTGCACAATATTCCACAGAATATTTGCCTTTTATTATATCCATATATTGTATATAAATATTTTTCATGGTATGTATATGAAACTTTATAAAATTTCAATTTTAAGTTTTAAAATAAAATTGAAATAAAAAAGTAATGTAAAATAAAGGCATATAAGATAGAACAGCTAAAAACATAAATGAGAACTATAAATGTCACAACTTCATTTATTAGAACAACATCCAGATTTGATGATATGTTATGTAATGATATTTCTAATATCTCAAATAATATTAGAACAAGTGATAATATTTCTAATTCACTTCAGAATACCGCAACAGATTTGGATATTAGCAAGAGTGATGATGAAAAAAATAATGATGATAATAATATTATCTCTATAGGGATTTATAGATATAAATTTACAAATGAATTTACAAACGAATTATTTAAATTTTCAAAGGTTCATCAATATGATCACCGAAATGATTTTAAAGAAGCTTGGGAAGTATGGACGGAAGATAATGAAAATATAATTGATGAAGAAGTAAGGCGACTAATGAATTTAGGTTATGATGGAGATATTTTAGACAAGATGTTTAAGAGTGCAAGATATTATTTTAGAAAAAAAAGCACTGAAAAAAAGGCACCAGCTAAGCGCAGAATTTATGTGGGTTCACAGAAAGATTTATTAGAAGCGATGGATGAACATATTAAGTCAAATATTTTGTCGGGAGAATTTAAACCATCAGATGGATTTGACGAATTCTGTAAGAAAAATATTGATATTTTAAAAGAGCAGATAAATATTCTATGTCAATCTGGATTAACAGATTCTAATGAAATTAAGGCTAAAATTAAGAAGACATATAAAAACCGATATTTCTTAATTATCAGTAAATAATTGAAACGCAATATATATAATTTTTTAATTTACACCCTTGAAGGTTTACACACTTGAAGATTTTAAATGGGACAAATATTTATAAATTTATACCAATAATTTTTCTAAAAGGTGCGGTTTTAAATCTTCAAGGGTGTAAATCTTCAAGGGTGTAAAAGTACAAGTAGAAACAATTTAATAAAACAATACAAAAACAAGAAGATGAAATCTGTGAGATAAAAGAATTTTTACGAAAATAAATAAAATAAACAATAAAACTTATGGTATTTATCGGAATATTTTATACTACACAACTATAAATGGAATTTCCATTATATAACTATACGTTCTACCACCATCAGGACCCACAAAATTGTCTAAAAACCCGGCAGTTTCCAAAATGCTTAATGTAATATAGCCTTTGACTATATTTTTACCGTATTCAATTATACTGTTTACTCTTGCCAAACTATTGTAAATTTCACCAGGTAAAGATATTGGATTTATAATATCCTCTATAACTGATGGGTTTAAAGTTGCTAGCAACATATCGGCACGACCAAATGCTGCCAAAATAATAAAATCAGCCAAATATTGTTTAATGAACTCTATAATATGTCCGAATGTAAAATATACTTTAGTACCAAAAGTAACCATACATAATGGTACAGGAATCGGAGTTAAGTGTATTGAGATAAATAAATCAACTTTAGTTTTAATGTTTGTTAACATAGTAATTATATTTGGACCTTGAAAAGAAGTTAAACTCGCTCTTTCAATCGCTAGTAGGCGATTAATTACATTTAAACAAGTATCTAATTCTCTAAAACGTATACCAGATTTTAAACGAGCCTTTTCTGTAATAATCATTATCATAATTAAACCAAGGAAACCATAATCACCATATTCAAGAAATAATAGGCTTGCATCAACAATCTCATCAGTTTGGCTTGTCTGTCCTGTTGATTGGTTTGTTGATTGGTTTGTTGATTGGTCTGTTCGTATTTGTGAAGCAAAAAGCTGACCGATTCGAAAACTCCCCAAACCAACCCTAAACTCAATATCAGAAGTTGCTGTAATAGATGTTTCGATGAATTGACCATTTTGTAACAATTCAAAATTATTTTCGCGGTAAGAAAGATTGTTAATGTCAAAAAGTTTATTTGAACCATAAGTAGCACTAAACCGATCAAGAGTAGCTGTACAACTTATTTTAATAGATGAAATAGTAAATGCTAAAATAACAACACTTGGGGGGGTCCTAATCATAGCATACTTTGCGAAATCTAAAAACCATTGGAAAGCTTTACTTACTGAAATAGTTTTTAATACCGCATGAATATTTGTTATAGGATTTTTATCAGAATCAGTTACTGAATTATAAGTATTTAAATCAAACCCTTTAAACAATTGAATAAATAAATCAATTGGCAAACCAGACTCCATATCAACAATCATTTCACCATTAATGTTAAAACTACCTACACATTTAAAATCAAACCCCGGAAAATGAAATAAACGATTATTCGAAGGACTAAATTTCTCAAGAACGATGCCACCAATTGTTTTTTGTTTTACTCCGCAAGGATAAGGAATAGTTCCTAAATTAACTCTTTTTCCGAGTACTTTTTTAGTTAATTGTTTTGAACACCAAATAACTTCAGGGGGAGCACATGGAACACCAGGAAAAAGAATATTGCCATCAAGATAATCGCAACTAGTTTTAACTTTAGGAACATAATCTATAACTTCTACACCAGGTGGCAAGTCATATATATCAAATGAAGGGAGATTAAATGATAAATTAATGGGTGTTCTGTCATTAAACTTAAAATTAAATTGTTTAAGCTGATCTCTAGAAGGTATTAACAAACCTAATTGATAAGCAGCAATGGTTCCTAAACTATTTCCAATATTGCCAACATTATCAGCAATATCTTGTTTATGCTCTGTTAAATATCTTTTAGCTAAATTTATATCGTGGGTCATTCTAAAAAAATTTTGTTTAATACCACTTAAAGCATTATCATATGTTGATGTATCTATTGGTATATTATTAGTTACAGTATTAAGTGTTGTATCAAAAACAGATATTAAAGGCATAATATAATATATATATATTATATTATGCCACAATATTCTAGGGTTGGACGCATGGGTGCTTGGGTTCATAAGTTTAATAAAAATAATAATATTACAAACGTAATAAGCAAAAATCCTAAAGAGGTATTAAAAAGAGCGCTTATAATTATGGATTCTTATTCCAGCAAAGAATCACTTAAATTATTAAAAATAATGAGTGAGAGTAATTTAATCGGTTTCGAATTTGATATACATAATGGTCCGTGCCAAGGAACTACAATAGAAAATACAAAAATTAACAATTTAACAGAATTATTACAATTTTTTTATGATAAGGGATATAGATTTTTTATATCAAATCATTACTCACGTGATATGTTAAGTATTTTTGATTGGATACGATATCATAAAGATGTTATTTTGTTTAATACAGCTTCAACAGTTTCAACAGATAATTTTTTAAATAATATTCCACCAAATTTATTAAGAACAAGTGTACATGATTTAGATATGCTAAAATATTTAATAAATAACGTATTAGTCAATTTTTATCAATACCTAAATGGCGTTGGTAATGATAAATTATCATTGCCTTTATCAAAAACAGAACCTAATAAAATACCTTTTTCAACTATTGTTTATATATATGAACCAAGTGTTTATTCTTTAGGTTATTTATATAATCTTGAAAAAGTATTAGCCGTATCAGGGCTAGATATAAAACTAGTATCGATAATTTTAGAGAATGGCGTTTTACCTGATTTAGCAAAATTTTATTTAACCTTTAATAATATAAGTAATCCAATTTATATAACTAGTACAGAAAAAGCATTAATAATATTTAACACTGAAGATCCAAATTCTTTATTTAAATATTTGGATGACCCAAGATATTATGATAATTTTACATTATTAGGGGATGTCTTTTCTTCAGATACGTTTAAAACAAAATATTCTTTTACCGCTGCTTTTATAATTATTGCTAATTTTAGTAAGACAGGTTTTCGTTTATCACGTCTAGCCGATCCAGGACAGAATATAACTCCACATACTTTAAATATGTTTGAAATATTATCACAATGTGGGCCTCTTTTTATGTCAATTATAAACAAAAATAAATATTTTTTTGACGTGTATAAATTACTAGATTTATTTGAAAAATATTTTATAGTATCAAATAAGGAATGGTCGGAAAAATATGTTAATGTATATAGATATGAAAGCATTCAATTATTAAATAATAGTGAGGTATTTGATTATGAATTAGATTTATTGTGTAGTTACAATAAATGGAACCCACGTACTATTATAATATATTCTTCGTCAAATAGGGTATTAAATTACGATGATAGTGTGCTCCCTGATAGTAAATCACATGCACAAAATACTGAAAGAATACAATTAATAAAGCCAAATAATGATAATTTATTAGATGATGTTGTAGAAAATTTTTTTACACCTAGTCATTTCAAGTTATATAATAATTTTTTAAGTGACAATTACCAAAATCCATTACCAGACTATATGTTTACTGAATATTACATTTATAATTCGACAATGAGATATAACATACCTATAATATATCTTAATCCTATCGAAATATCAAAACCAATTTCAAAAGAAAATTATGTTTTACCTATTGGTAATGAGAATTCAGATTTTGAAACACAAATACTAATACCTAAAATTGAATATGATACAAAACAATATTATTATGATACAAAAATACAAGGTTTAATACATTCTTTAACAGATAATTATCTAGAAGAGACATATGAAAATATGAATTTAGGATTAGAAGATAGTCCCCCAGATATAACATTACATTTATATAAAGGGAATCTTTTTAATATTGGAAGTTATGATGATATTACAAATACATTTACTACAATTGAAAAAATAAGAGGTTATGTTTCACAACCAATCATTATTAATTGGTTGATAATTGAAACAGATTATTCAATTGGGGATCACGTAATAATAAAAGAAACACTAAAATTTGGAACAGTAACAGGAGTATCAGATGACAAATATATAATAACCGTATTACAAGATGATGATATAACAGAATCAACATATAATCAAACACAAATATTAAAAAAACTTGATATTTATTAGATTTATTTTTATAAAAATTAGAAGATAAATAATGATAAAAGGTATAAAAATAATAAAAATAATAAAGATTATAATATAATTAATAAAATGGAACCAAATATTAATATATCAACAATAAACAAATATTTCTTTCAAAATAAGGAAAAAACAATAAGTAATTATCGCACAAAAATAGTTAGTTATTCACATTTTTCAATTAATGAAGCAAATATTAGTCACAAAATAAAAAAAATACCTTATTATTCAAATTTTTTTACGATTTTAGATGATTATGAGGAATTAAATATATCTCAATTAAATGAAAATATCATTGAAAAATTGAAAAATATAGATAATAGTCAATATTTTTTATTTAAGTATTCTGATAAAAATTCGATTGATTTTGTTGATTTTATTTATGGTTTTACATCAATTAAAAAACTTATATTTGATATTATTAACTCATTTCAACATCTTTTATCTGGACTTCGTATTTTGAATGAAAATAATATTTGTTTTTTTGATATTTCACCTAAAAATATAGTTTTTCTTGAGAACTTTCGAGATAAACCAGTAATAAGAAATTTTAAGTTCAGTTTAAGTGTAAAAAAATTAGATTATACTTATTTTTCAAATATTTTAAATAAATTAGAGGATTTTACATATCAACCATTAGAAATACATATTCTTTATTATTTCATAAAACACGATATAAAGACAATTTCTTATGGATTTATCGAAGAATTCTGTGAAAATTATGTAGAAAACTTAAATATTTTAAGATTATTTTCAGAAAATTACAAAAAATCTTACAAGGAACATTGTATTATAACTATGAAAAAATATATAAATATACCAAAAACTAAAATTATAGACGATATATTAGAGAGAAATGATAAATGGGATGTATATGGATTCAGTATGATATATCTTCAAATTTTTGGATGTATTTCTCGCATTTTCTCTCTAAAAGGGACTTTCATAAGCAAAATTACTTTGGAACTCTCTAAAAATCTACATCCAAATTCCGATAAAAGAATGTCTTTGGAAGAAACATTAGAAAGTTTTAATAAATTATTAAATGAGGAAGAAAATTGGAGTTTTGTAAATTATCTAGATAATTTAAAACTAAATCAATTATTCGATGAATTTACAAAATAATATGAATCTTATATAAAGTTATTATTTTATATAAGATTTTATTGTTTACGATGTTTACGAGATTTTCTTCCGCCAGCTAAAGAAGCACTTTTACTTCTAGTTTTTCGGCTCCTTTTAGCGGTTTTTGATTTAATACAAGATGCGGAAGAAGATTGTTTCATTTCAGATTTGCGTTTACTAGCATCTTCTAAAGCTTGTTTAAATTTATAATTAGAATTTTTGGCTTTACCTTCAGCATATATTTTTTTAACAAAAATATTCCAATCACTAAGCTTTCTAGTCATTTTATATAATATTACAATATTTTATTATTTTTACATATAATAATCCAATTTTTAACTCTAGAGTTGTCCGATAGACTATACGATGCTATTAATCGTTAATTTTTCAAGGATTGGTTAATACTTAATTGAGGTGAAATATTATATAAATTTGTAATTTGAATACAAAATGAATAATCATTTAAATTAAGGTCTAATACTTCTCCATATTGATTTAATACTTGTATTGATAGTTTTTTTATTGTCACAGGCGAAGCATACTTTCGCGATTTAGTTATGCCATCTTGTGTATTGTTAAATAATGTAGTAAAACTACCTGATGTTAATTGAACGACTCCCAATAAATTAGATTTTATTAGAAAATTGGGCAATACACCAATTGTATTATCAAAAGAATTATTATTATAATCATTCAACATAAAATATACATAATCGGTAAATGTAGAGTCATAATTTCCCTCAGCAGTATATGATTTTTCGCCATTATACTCTATATTACGATATCCAATATTGTATCCCAAACTATTAAATAATGCTGATGGCGGAATATTTGGGTTTTTTACACTAGCTTGTTCTTTGTCTGGTATTCCCAATCTATAATGTTCCTTTAAAGAACAATCATAATCGAATACTTTTGTAGTAATGTTCATTGAAAATGTATATGTAGTGTTTGTGATTGTGATTTTATAAGTAAATCGGTCAAAAACAACTTGAAATCTTGGGATCCCACCTGTTACTTGATCATTTATTGCATTTGTTAATATGATTACAAAATCATCTGGTGTAAAATTTCCATCTTGTATAACAACTAACGCACTATTTTCTGTAACGTCTTCTTTTATATATAATTGATTTGTTCCACGAATTTTTGAAAATGACAACATATAATTTGGAATTTGTAAAGAAGCTAGTTCTATAGATACGACGTTTTCAATTTTAGTCGGCAAAGTAAATGTGCAATTTGCCGGATTTGTATTAAAATAATTATCTCTAAATTGTGTGTTAAAGACATATCCCACGCTAATTTCATTTACATCATAACCAGATATATTATTTGGATATATAGAGGTTTTTTGTAAAGGTTCACGAAATGATTCTGGTGGCAATAATATTTTTCCTATGGGATTGCTATTTTTTGCTTGTAATAAATTAGCATTTGTTACTTTTTCTGCCATGAAAGTTGATTCGGGTTGTGTTTGTTCTTTATTTTCTAAATCATCTTCATTTTCCAAGTCACATTTTAGTATTTTGTTTGTTTTGTTTATAAACATAATTAGTTTATTTTTTTTATTTATCGATTGATTACTTTGTAGTATATTTGTTGTTAATTTTTCATAGGAATTAGATAAGTCAATTAAATTGTAATTGTTTGGTAATTTAAATAATAATTTTAAATCGTTTATAGTATAATTATTTATATTCAAATCAAAAACAGGAATATTATTAGATTGAGATATGTTAGTAGTCATTATATATATTAGCCAAAATAATATCTAAATAAATACGTGATTAATAATTTATATTTATATTTGTCTTTAACAATCGTTATACCTTTTTATTTTAAATATTAAATGGTTTAAAATAAAATTGAAAACAAATTAAAGAAAATTAGATTTGTATATACATTATAATAGAAAATGGTTAAAAATAGCACTGGAGGTAATAAAGCTAAGGGTTTTGCCCGTAAGAATTTAGTTAAAAGAGATACTACATTAAGAATAGCTCAAGAAGGTGAAATTTATGCACAGGCTGTAAAAGTTATGGGTGGAAACATTGTTAGTGTTATTGATATTCAAGGGAATCCGTTAAGAGGTCATATTCGTGGTAAATTTAGAGGAAGAGGTAAGCGTGATAATTTTATTGAACCAAATACTTGGCTACTTGTTGGTATTCATGATTGGGGTTCTGATAAAAAACCTGGAGATGTTAGAGACTGTGATGTACTTGAAGTATATAATGATACCGATAAAAATAGATTAAAAGATACAGTTATTAGCGTTGATTGGAGTAAATTTGTTTTAAATGATAATAAAGCGTTTGGTTCTGAAGCCGAAAAAGATGAAACAGGAATCGTGTTTGCTGACGAAGCTACACAAGAATATGAGCAACTTATTGCTGCTCAAGCTGCATTAGGGGCAGGTAGTACTTTAATAATGGACGATGGTGAAGAAATTGATGTTAACGATATCTAAAAAATATTTATAAAAATTTATTTTTTTACAAAATAATATTAACAATATCATAATCAAATATTATTCAATTATTATTATTATTTTTTTGTCATTTATGCCATTGAAGATTTACACCTTTGAACATTTAAAACGCCGACTTAATGAAAAATAACTTTTACACCTTTAAATATCATTAATATTTGTAGAATAATTAAAAAATTCAAATTCTTTATATCGTTCTTTTATAATTAAATCAACTATTTCTTTGTTAGTAAAAAAGGATTTTATATCTACATTTTCATTTTTTTTAGGATTTTTGTTATAATGAGATTTGTTTAATTCTAAATCAATATTATGTGTTTTTAATATATAATTATTTATTTTATCAATACCTTCTTCCATTTTAAAAAATTTAACTTTTAAATTTTTATTAGATTTTATATAATTATATTGTTGCAAATGAACATTATTATAATCTCTTTTGCAAAAATTTTCAAAATTAGTAATAATACTTATACTAGGGTCAATTTTCATTGCATTATAGTTAATCTGGTGAAAAAACCAAGAATATATGTGAACGAATGGATTCCTAACTATTGTGTATATTGGTAAATTAGTGTCATATATGTATTGCTCAATAAATAATAGTCCTTCGTGTCTATAACAAGGAAGTAACTGAGATAAATTTTTTTTAATACAATTTATCATAAAATTGGTGCTAGATGTTTTAGGTATTTGTATAAAACAAAAATGTTCATTTACACCCTTGAAGATTTAAAACTGCACCTTTTAGGAAAATTATTGGTATAAATTTAGTAATATTTGTCCCATTTTAAATCTTCAAGGGTGTAAAATAATAGTATGTGGTTCGGAAATATACCAAAATAATTTATTTGAATTTATTTCTGACATTATATATATATATTTTATTTTATTTGAAATATTTAATTTTTATTTGAAATATTTAATTTTTATTTGAAATATTTAATTTTTATTTGAAATATTAATATATTATTTATAATAATATATTATTTATAATAATATATTAATGCCTACTCATAAAAGCAGTGATTATAAATTATCAGCAGTTAAATACTATTTATCCCATTCTAAAAATCAAGTGCAAACCTGTAAAATATTTGGTTGTTCTGAAAGAAGCCTAATGAGATGGGTTGACAAATACAAATCTACAAATAATATTACACGAAAGAAAAGAGATTATACATCATATAAAATTACTAATAGTCATATTTTATTCATAAAGCAACAACTCAAACAAAATAAAACTATAACAATGGATGAATTGTTAGCCAAATTAAAAACTAAATACCCAGACATAACATTATCAAGAGTTCATTTAGGTAGAGTTGTAAGAGATATAAATATTACACTAAAACAAACACGATTACGACATGTTCCAAAAACAAGATATAAAAAACCTATTGTAATTAAAAATCAAATCAAGGAGTTTTATAGTAAAGTTAAACAATATAGCTTAGATGATATTATTTGTATTGACGAAACATCATTAAACTCATTTATGATTAGAAGAAAATGTTATGAAGAATTAGGTAAAAGATGTGTAGTGAAAACGGACAGTCAAGAAGTATTCAAAAAATATACTGGGATATTTGCTATTTCTTCAAAAGGTGTAATTGGATATGAAGTATATAAAAAGGGAGGGATTGATAGTAATAGAATGGTTGATTTTATTAACAAATTTATAAATGGAAAATATAAAAATAAATTAATTATTTTAGATAATGCGAGTAGTCATAGAAATCAACTTGTAAAGGATGTAATTAAAAAGGATAATAATTTATTATATTCTGTTCCATATCAACATTATACAAATGCGATAGAGGGATATTTTAATGTATTGAAATCACGATTACAAAAGAAAAAAGGATTAATATATGATGAATTAGTTAATAATGTAAAAGATGTATTAGATGAAATACCAATACATATTTATAAAAATCTAATAAAAGGAGCTTATGATAGAAGTGAAAAATATGTAAAAAGACGATCAACAAGAAAGCGAAAACCTAAAAAATATCTGAATTAGGTCGGCGTTTTAAATGTTCAAAGGTGTAAATTTCTATTCAAAATAAGTTTATGATTTATCTTCTTTTTAGATAAATCATTATATTTTTTTTTATTTTTTATAAAGTGCTCTCTATTAAGCTTTGAATTTTGTAGAATATTTTTAATAAAATAC
>Ga0255212_1000408_pt1 | contig 11293 bp, 10 predicted proteins | sample Miss_Yuk_RepC_8d_FD_188425 | JGI IMG/M metagenome (GOLD analysis project Ga0255212, IMG submission 188425) | Freshwater microbial communities from Mississippi River, Louisiana, United States - Miss_Yuk_RepC_8d | ecosystem: Environmental > Aquatic > Freshwater > River | place: USA: Louisiana...
GCGAATGGCCCGAAGCTTGGCCCTCAAGCCAGCTGCAAGGTCAGAAGGTGAGAAAATCAGCCCATGAACGCCCTGAACACCACCGAGCACATGCAGACACTGGGTCTGCAGGCCAAACAGGCATCAAGCCAGATGGCCAAGGCCTCGGCCGCCGTCAAGAACCATGCGCTGCGCCGCCTCGCGGCTTTGCTGCGCGAGAACGTGGACGCCCTGCAGGTGAATAACGCCAAAGACCTGGAGCGCGCGCGCGCCGCGGGCCTGGCCGAGCCGATGGTGGACCGCCTCAAACTCACCCCCAAGGTGCTGGAGACCTGCGCTCAGGGCTGCGAGCAGCTTGCGGCCATGCCCGATGTGATCGGCGAGATCATCGGCATGAAGCAGCAGCCCAGCGGCATCCGCGTGGGCCAGATGCGGGTGCCGATCGGCGTGTTCGGCATGATCTTCGAGAGCCGGCCCAATGTGACCATTGAAGCAGCAAGCCTCTCGATCAAGAGCGGCAATGCCTGCATCCTGCGCGGCGGCTCCGAGGCGATCGAGTCCAACAAGGCGCTGGCCCGTCTGGTGCAGCAGGCGCTGGTGGACGCCGGCCTCCCGGTCGATGCCGTGCAGCTGGTGCAGACCACCGACCGTGCGGCGGTGGGCCAGCTGATCGCCATGCCGCAGTACGTGGACGTGATCATTCCGCGCGGCGGCAAGGGTCTGATCGAGCGCATCAGCGCCGAGGCCAAGGTGCCCGTCATCAAGCACCTGGACGGCAACTGCCACACCTATGTGGATGACCCCTGCGACATCGACATGGCCGTCAAGGTGGCCGACAATGCCAAGACGCAAAAGTACAGCCCCTGCAACGCCAGCGAAGGCTTGCTGGTGGCCCGTGGTGTCGCGGCCGGGTTTTTGCCGAAGATCGGCGCGGTCTATGGCGCCAAGGGCGTGGAGATGCGATGCTGCCCCGAGGCCAAGGCCATTCTGGCGGCCGTACCCGGTGCGAATGTGAAAGACGCGACCGAGCAGGACTGGTTTGAGGAGTACCTCGCGCCCATCATCAGCGTCAAGGTGGTGGCGGGTCTGGACGAAGCGATCGCCCACATCAACCACTACAGCAGCCACCACACCGACGCCATCCTCACGCGCGACCACATGCATGCGCAGCGCTTCCTGCGCGAGGTGGATTCGTCGAGCGTGATGGTCAACGCCAGCACCCGTTTTGCCGATGGCTTTGAATACGGGCTGGGCGCCGAGATCGGCATTTCCACCGACAAATTCCACGCCCGCGGTCCGGTGGGCATCGAGGGTTTGACCTCGCTCAAGTACGTGGTGCTGGGCGAAGGCGAAGTCCGCCAGTGATGCGGTGCACGCAGGCCATGGGTCTGTCGTGCGCGTGCTTGTGATCCGGGGATGTGACCCCATATAGTCGGGTTTGAATACCCAAAAAAGGCCTGCTTCATGGTTCCTCACCTTGTCACTGCGCTCACCGGTCCCATCAACGAGCTGGAGCAGCGCATCCTGGACTCGATGCCGGCGATCGAGCGCTGGTTCCGTTTGGAGTGGATGGAGCACACGCCGCCCATCTACACCTCGGTCGACATCCGCAATGCAGGCTTCAAGCTCGCGCCGGTGGACACCAACCTGTTCCCGGGTGGCTGGAACAACCTGACCACGGCCATGCTGCCGCTGGCGGTGCAGGCGGCGCAGGCGGCGATCGAGAAGATCTGCCCCGAAGCCAAGAACCTGCTGATCATTCCAGAGAACCACACCCGCAACACCTTCTACCTGACCAATGTGCTGCAGCTGCAGCGCATCTTCAGCACCGCCGGCCTGAATGTGCGCATCGGCTCGATCAACCCCGAGATCAAGGACGTCACGCCGATCACCCTGCCCAACGGCGAGACCATCGTGCTCGAACCGGTGGTGCGCAGCAAGCGCCGCCTGGGCCTCAAGGACTTCGATCCCTGCACCATCCTGCTCAACAACGACCTGTCGGCGGGGGCCCCGGGCATTCTCGAAGAGCTGCACGAGCAGTTTTTGCTGCCGCCGCTGCACGCGGGCTGGAGCGTGCGCCGCAAGAGCACCCATTTCCAGAGCTACGAGGAAGTGGCCAAGCGCTTTGGCAAGATGCTGGGCATCGACCCCTGGCTGATCAACCCGATGTTCAACCAGTGCGGCGAGGTCAACTTTGCCGAGGGCACCGGCATGGAATGCCTGCGCAGCAATGTGGATGCGTTGCTCACCAAGATCAAGCGCAAGTACAAGGAATACGGCATCAACGAGAAGCCCTTTGTCGTGGTCAAGGCCGACAACGGGACCTACGGCATGGGCATCATGACCGTGCGTGACGTCTCCGACCTGGACCAGCTCAACCGCAAGACGCGCAACAAGATGAGCGTCATCAAGGACGGCCAGGAAGTGAGCGACGTGATCATTCAGGAAGGCGTGCTCACCCATGAGCGCATCAATGATGCGGTGGCCGAGCCAGTGGTCTACATGATGGACCGCTACGTGGTCGGCGGCTTCTATCGTGTACACGCCGAGCGCGGCATTGACGAAAACCTCAACGCGCCGGGCGCAAGCTTTGTGCCACTGGCTTTCGATGAGAGTGCTCACCTGCCCCAGCCGGGCGTCAAACCCGGCGCCAGCGTGCCCAACCGTTTTTACATGTACGGCGTCATCGCACGTCTGGCCATGCTGGCGGCCAGCTACGAACTCGAGGCCACCGACCCCGAAGCCGAGGTGTACGAGTAAATCAAAAGTGTTGGTTGTTGCGCCGCAACATTGCCTCGCCATCGTGGGTGACACCCCAGGCTGGCAGGCGCAAAATAGGCACTTCCTGCGTTCTGGAGCCTGACCCCCGGTCAGGCTGTTTTTTGTGTCATCGACAAAATCCTCTCTGGCGGCCCTGACCCTGGGCGCCATCGGCGTCGTGTACGGCGATATCGGCACCAGCGTGCTGTACGCCATGAAAGAAGTGTTCGGTTCAGGCCATGTGCCATTCACGCCGGACAACGTCTTCGGCATCCTGTCCATCTTTTTCTGGACCCTGACCACCATCGTGTCGGTCAAGTATGTGAGCTTGGTGCTGCGTGCCGATAACCACGGTGAAGGCGGACTGGTGGCCATGCTGGCGCTGGCATCCCAGTCGGTCAGAGACCGGCCTGAGCTGCGCAAGGTGCTGCTCATCGTCGGCATTTTTGGGACCTGTCTGTTTTACGGCGATGGCGTGATCACACCGGCGATTTCGGTGCTGTCGGCGGTCGAAGGGCTGGAAGTGGTGTCGCCGGCCTTCAAGAAATCGGTCATCCCTCTGACGCTCATCATCCTGCTGGCGCTGTTCTGGGTGCAAAAACGGGGAACGGCTGGCATCGGCAAGTTTTTTGGTCCGATCACCCTGATCTGGTTTGGGGTGATTGCGCTGCTGGGTTTGTCGCACATTGCGCACCACCCGCAAATCCTCTGGGCCATCAGTCCGCACTATGCACTGGGATTCATCTGGAACCACACCGGCACCACCTTCATCATTTTGGGTGCAGTGGTCCTGTGCGTCACGGGTGGCGAGGCGCTGTACGCCGACATGGGCCACTTTGGCAAAAAGCCCATCCGTCTGGCCTGGTTTTCAGTGGTCATGCCGGCCCTCACCCTCAACTATTTCGGGCAGGGGGCGCTGCTGCTGGCCGAGCCTGAGGCCGTCAAAAACCCCTTCTTCATGATGGCGCCAGACTGGGCCTTGCTGCCGCTGGTGGGACTGGCCACCATGGCCACCGTGATCGCCTCGCAGGCCCTGATTTCGGGCGCGTTCAGCGTCACCAAACAGGTCATCCAGCTGGGTTTTCTGCCGCGCCTGCAGGTGCTGCACACCAGCGAAACCGACACCGGTCAGATCTACATGCCCTTTGTGAACTGGGGCCTGTTTGTGTCGATCGTGCTGGCTGTGGGCATGTTCCGCTCATCAAGCAATCTGGCGGCAGCCTATGGCATTGCGGTCTGCACCGACATGCTGATCACCACCGTGCTGACCTTCTTTGTCATCCGCTATGCCTGGAAACTGCCGCTGGCGCTGTGCATCGGGGCCACCGGCTTTTTCTTTGTGGTTGATCTGGCCTTCTGGGCGTCCAACCTGCTCAAGCTGTTCGATGGTGGCTGGTTCCCGCTGGTGATTGGCGGTGCTGTTTTCGTGCTGATGCTCACCTGGTACGACGGACGCCGGTTGCTCAACGAATCCTTGCGGTCAGACGCCCTCAGGCTCAGCGACTTCCTGGAGGCCGTGTTCATTGCGCCGCCTGCACGGGTGGAGGGCACGGCCGTGTTCATGACGGCCGAACCCGGCAATGTGCCCAATGCACTGCTGCACAACCTCAAACACAACAAGATCCTGCACCAGCAGAACCTTTTTGTGACCGTGCGCAGCCATGAGGTGCCACGCATGGAGGCGGACAAGCGGTTGGAGATCACGCCACTGGGCCACGAATGCTGGCAAGTGATTGTCAACTACGGTTTCAAGGACGACCCGGACCTGCCGACGGCCCTGTCGCAGCATCAGAACCAGGGCTACAGCCTTGATGCGATGACCACCAGCTATTTTCTGTCCCGCGACATCGTGATTCCCACGATCGGCAGCGGCATGGCCCCCTGGCGTGAGAAGTTGTTTGCGCAGATGCACCACAACGCCAGTGCGGCGGCCGAGTTCCTGAACCTGCCGACCAACGCGGTGGTGGAACTGGGCTCCAAGATCGAGATTTGATCGGGCAAGGCCTTGGATGGCCAGACCTGCTGAAACCCCTGCTCGTCGGGGCGTTGGTGTCTCAGAGGTCTTTCTTCAGGGCCAATGCCCGCTCGTACAGCGCGTTGCGTGGCTCACCTGAAATTTCAGCGGCCAGCTTGACGGCGGTTTTCACAGGCAATTCGGCCAGCAGGCACTGCAGCACCCGCTCGCCTTCACCTTGCGTGGTGGCCACCGCCTGGTCATGCACCACCAGCACGAATTCGCCACGCTGGTGCTCGGGCCGTTCGGCCAGCCACTGGGGCAAGGCGCGCGCCTGCAGGGTTTCGATCTGTTCGAACTGTTTGGTCAGTTCCCGGCCAATCGTCACCGGGCGCTCGCCCAGCACGGACAAAGCCTCGGCCAGGGCGCCGATGCGGTGAGGCGCTTCGAGCAGCACCACGGCACGCTGCTCCTGTGCAAGGGTGGCAACGGCCTGCTGGCGTTCGGTGGCCTTGCTGGGCAGAAAACCGGTGAAGACAAAGCCATCGCCCGTCATGCCGGTCGCACTGAGCAGGGTGGTGATGCTGCTGGCGCCGGGCAGGGGCATGATGCGGTGGCCAGCGCCTCGCGCGGCCTGCACCAGCCGGGCGCCCGGGTCGCTGATGGCGGGGGTGCCGGCATCGCTGACGTAGGCGATGCGCTGGCCCTGAGCCAGCCGGTCCAGTACAGCCTGTGCTGCTTCGGCTTCGTTGTGCTGGTGCACGGCCAGCAGTTGTGCACCTGGGCGCTCCAGCCCGTAGGCGCGCAGCATTTGCTGGGTGTGTCGCGTGTCCTCGCAGGCTATGGCATCGACCAGGCCCAGCACATGCAGGGCGCGCAGGCTGATGTCGGCCAGGTTGCCAATCGGGGTGGCCACCACATACAGTGTGTGCGTCGGGTGCTGCTGGGCCCCGGCTGCATCCTGCGCCGCCTGCAGTGCATGGGCGAAGCTGGTGCTCAGGGAGGAAGAAATCATGCCAATGCTCCAACAGGGACAGGGAAAAGGTCGTCGCAGCACCAAGGCCCGCGGTGATGCGGCCGAAGACGCGGCACTGGACATGTTGCAGGCCAGTGGCCTGCGCTTGCTGGTGCGCAATTATCGGATGCCTGGACGCGGGGCCGCCGAGATCGACCTCGTCATGCAGGCCGCAGACGGTACGGTGGTGTTTGTCGAAGTGCGCCAGCGCAGCCGCATCGACCATGGCGGCGCCGGGGCCAGCATTGGCGCCGCCAAGCGTGCGCGGATCGTGCGGGCCGCGCAGCATTACCTGTTGCGCTGGCAGCGTCTGCCGCCCGTGCGTTTCGATGTGGTGCTGCTCGAGGGCGCAGGCCCGGTCTGGCTGCCAGCGGCTTTTGATGCAGCTTGAGCGTCACAGCTTGTCACGCTTGAGTCCGCCCAGTCGGACGGTTTTTCCATGGGGCGTGCTGCGGGCCCGGGTATGATCCGCGCCATGCAAGAGCTGCGCATTCAACAGCATTTCATCGACAGCGCCGACCTGTATTACCAGGTCTCGGAAACCCTGGCCAAGCCGGTGGATGCGGCCGTGCAGGCCTTGCTGGCCAGCGTGACCGGTGGCGGCAAGGTGCTGGTGGCCGGGGGCGGGACCTCCATCGCCCTGGCGCAATACCTGACGGGCTTGCTGGTGGGTGGTTTCGAGCGCGAGCGTCCCGGACTGGCCGCTGTGACCCTGGGAGCCGATGCCGTGTGGGCCTCGGCCTGGTCGGGAGATGAAGGTTTGTCCCGTCAGGTTCATGCGCTGGGACAGGCTGGTGATGTGCTGGTGCTGATTTCCGCCCATGGCGACGAGTCTGTGCTGGCTCAGGCGGTTCGCGCTGCGCATGACCGGGAGATGACCGTGCTGGCGATCACGGGCGGCAGTGGCGGAGCCGTGGCGCGGCTGCTGCGGGAAACGGATGTGCATGTGTGCGTGCCCCACGAGCGGGCCGCACGGGTACGTGAGGTGCAGCAACTGGTGCTGCACTGTCTGTGTGATGGAATCGACACCCAATTGCTGGGTGAACAGGAGCCGATGTGATGAAACTGCAACTTCAAAAAGTCCTGCTGGCCACTGTGGCCGGCGTCAGCCTGCTGTCCGGTTGTGCACCCTTGGTGGTGGGGGGCGCTGTGGTCGGTGGCCTGGTGGCGGTGGACCGCCGTACCTCCGGCACGCAGCTGGAAGATGAAGCCATCGAACTCAAGGTTGCCAACGCGGTGAACAAGGAGCTGGGTGAACGTGTGCACCTGAACGTCACCAGCTACAACCGCCGTGTGCTGCTGACCGGTGAAGTCCGCAACGATGCGGACCGCTCGCGGGCGACCTTGCTGGCCCAGAGCCAGGAGAACGTCAAGGACGTCGTCAATGACCTGGCCATTGGCGCACCCAGCAGCCTGTCGCAGCGCACCAAGGACACAGTGACGACCGGCCAGGTCAAGGCGGCCTTTGTGGACGCCAAGGACCTGCAGGCCAGTGCGGTCAAGGTGGTCACCGAACGGGGCATCGTTTACCTGATGGGGCGTGTCACGGCCCGCGAGGCCCAGCGCGCCACCGACATCGCACGTGGCATCAGTGGCGTGGCCAAGGTGGTGCGGGTGTTCGAGGACATCTCCGAAGAAGAGCTCAAGCGCCTGAGCCAGCCGCCGCTGTCGCGCTGACAAGCCACATCCAACAAAAAAGCGACCCGCGGGTCGCTTTTTTGTTGGGCCATGCCGGCCTCAGCGCAGACGCTTGATCAGGCTCGAGGTGTCCCAGCGGCCACCTTCCATCTGCTGCACATCGGCATAGAACTGGTCCACCAGCGCGGTCACCGGCAGGCGCGCGCCGTTGCGCTTGGCTTCGTCGAGCACCAGGCCCAGATCCTTGCGCATCCAGTCCACTGCAAAGCCGAAATTGAACTGGTCGTCCACCATGGTCTTTCCGCGGTTGTCGAGTTGCCAGCTCTGGGCGGCGCCCTTGCCGATCACGTCCAGCACCAGTTTCATGTCCAGTCCGGCGTGCTGACCGAAGGCAATGGCTTCGGACAGGCCCTGCACCAGGCCGGCGATGCAGATCTGGTTGACCATCTTGGCCAGCTGACCCGCGCCCGAGTCGCCGATCAGGGTGAAAGCGCGCGAGAACGCCATGGCCACGGGTTTGACCTTGTCAAAGGTGGCCGCATCACCGCCGCACATCACGGTCAGCATGCCGTTGACGGCGCCGGCCTGACCGCCCGAGACGGGCGCGTCGATGAACTGCAGGCCGCGTTTTTGGGCTTCGCTGCTGAGCTCGCGCGCCACGCTGGCCGACGCGGTGGTGTGGTCCACAAACACCGCGCCGGGCTTCATGCCGGCAAAGGCGCCATCCGGACCCAGCACCACGCTGCGCAGGTCGTCATCGTTGCCCACGCAGGCGAACACGATGTCGGCCCCCGCTGCCGCCTCGCGCGGGGTGGGGGCGCTGGCGTGGCCTGGGCATTCGGCCATCCAGGCCTGGGCTTTGGCAGGGCTGCGGTTGTACACGGTGACCTGGTGCCCGGCGCGGGTCAGGTGCCCGGCCATGGGGTAGCCCATCACGCCCAGGCCCAGAAAGGCGACTTTGTGGGGGGGGCAGGTGTCGTAGGTTTTCTGACCGATGTTGCTCATGGGGAGTTGGCCTTGATGCAGGTTGAACAATGGCCGGAATTTAACAGCACGGGGGCGCGGCTTTGGTAGTCTTGGGGACATGAGCTCCATTGCCGAAAACCTTCAGACGGTGCGTGACCGCATCCGGGCAGCCTGTGAGGCGGCGGGCCGCCCGCCCGCCAGCGTGCGCCTGCTGGCCGTGTCCAAGACCTTTGGTCCCGAGGCGGTGCGCGAGGCCCATGCCGCAGGCCAGACGGCGTTTGGCGAGAACTACATCCAGGAGGCGGTGGACAAGATCGCGGCCTTGCGCGATTTGCCACTGGAGTGGCACTGCATCGGCCCGATCCAGAGCAACAAGACCCGGCTGGTGGCCGAGCATTTTGACTGGGTGCACAGCGTGGACCGCTTCAAGATCGCGCAGCGCCTGTCGGACCAGCGGCCCGGGCACCTGCCGCCGCTGCAGGTGTGCCTGCAGGTCAACACCGATGGCGGGCCCACCAAATCGGGTGTTCAGCCGGCGGATGTGCTGGAACTGGCGCGCGCGGTGGCTTGTCTGCCGCGCCTGGTGCTGCGCGGCCTGATGACGATCCCGGACCCGGTGGAGGGCTTCGAGGCCGAATTGGCGCTGCACCGTCGCGCCACGGACCTGTTTGCGCAGGTCCGCAGAGAATTGGCCCTGCCGCAGTTCGACACCTTGTCCATGGGCATGACGGCCGATCTGGAGGCGGCCATCGCGGCGGGCAGCACCCTGGTGCGGGTGGGCACGGCCATTTTCGGCAAGCGCTGAAAGCGTTTGCCGATCGGCCGCTTACTGTGCCTGGAACCCGCTGGCCTTGATGATGCGCGCCCAGGTGGCGGTGTAGGCTTTTTCACGCTCGCCCAGTTGCTGGGGTGTCATGTAGCCCACGGTCAGGCCCATGGCCGTCAGACGCTCTTTCACCTCGGGCATGGCCACCACTTTGGACACCGCATCGGCGTAGCGGTCAATCACGGCCTTGGGCGTGCCGTGCGGTGCCCAGATACCGTAATACGGCAGGTCTTCAAAACCGGCCAAGCCCAGCTCGGCAAAGGTCGGCACGTCGGGCAGCAGGGCCTGGCGCTTGGCGCCGATCACGGCCACCATGCGCAGCTTGCCGGCCTTGTGGTTCTCGATGAAGTCGGGCACTGAGCCGGTGCCGGCAGCGATCTGGTTGCCCAGCATGTCGGCCATCATGGGTGCGCTGCCACGGTAAGGGGCGGCTTGCAGGTCCAGTTTGTATTTCTCGCCAATCACCTTGACCAGGAACTCGGGCACCGAGGCCGGCGCCGGCACGCCCACCGTGTCCTTGCCTCTGCTTTTGACCCAGGCGACGTATTCGTTGAACGTCTTGGCCGGGGTGCCGCCAGAGACGGCCAGGCCGTTGACGAAAGTGGCAAAGCCAGCCACGGGGGCGAAGTCCTGGGCCGTGTTGAAGCCGGGCGCCTTCACAACCTGCGGCAGGATGGAAATGGTGTGGTCGTGCGAGAGGAACAGCACCGAACCGTCGGCTGGCGCGGCCTTGAGGGCTTGTGCCGCGATCTGGCCACCGGCGCCCGCCTTGTTCTCGACGATCACGGTCGTGCCCAGCTGGTCCTTGAGCTTGTCGCTCAGCAGGCGGGCAATGGCGTCGGTGCCGCCGCCTGGGGGAAAGCCCACCATCAGCTTGATGGTCGGGTCGGCGGCATGGGCGCTGGACAGGCCCAGGCTCATCGCGGCCAGGGCGCTCAGAAGGTGGCGACGTGTGGTGCGCAAGGCGGTTTTCATGCAAAGACTCCAAGGTTCAAATACCTTGGAATCTAGCACTGTCCGGGCGCTTGCCTGCTGACGCGGGCCCTGAGCTGGATCCGGGTCAGAACCGCGGCAAGTCCGGATGCTTGATCTGCCCGGCGCGGACCAGCATCTTGCCGTACTCGGCGCAGCGGTGCAGGGTCGGAATCACCTTGCCGGGGTTGAGCAGGCCCTGCGGATCGAAGGCGCGCTTGACGCCGAACATCTGCTCGTTTTCTTCGGCAGAAAACTGCACGCACATGCTGTTGACCTTCTCGATGCCCACGCCGTGCTCGCCGGTGACGGTGCCGCCCATGGCCACGCTGGTTTCCAGGATGTCGGCACCAAACAGCTCGCAGCGGTGCAGCTGGTCGGGGTCGTTCGCATCGAACAGGATCAGCGGGTGCAGGTTGCCGTCGCCCGCGTGAAAGACGTTCAGGCATTTGAGGGCGTACTTTTCTTCCATCTCCTGAATCGCTTGCAGGATGTCGGCCAGGCGCTTGCGCGGGATGGTCGAGTCCATGCACATGTAGTCGGGGCTGATGCGGCCCGAGGCCGGGAAGGCGTTCTTGCGACCGCTCCAGAATTTCAGGCGCTGGGCTTCGCTCTCGCTCACCGCAATGGCGGTGGCGCCGGCGGCCGTCAGCACGGCCGACATGCGGCCGATTTCTTCCTCAACTTCCTCGGGCGTGCCGTCGCTCTCGCACAGCAAAATCGCCGCGGCACTCAGGTCGTAGCCGGCGTGCACAAAGTCCTCGACGGCGGCGGTCATGGGGCCGTCCATCATCTCCAGCCCGGCCGGGATGATGCCGGCCGCGATCACAGCGGCCACGGCATCACCGGCTTTGCGCACGTCGTCAAAGCTGGCCATGATGCAGCGCGCCAGCTGGGGCTTGGGCACCAACTTGACGGTGACCTCGGTGGTCACGGCCAGCATGCCTTCGCTGCCGATCAGCACCGCCAGCAGGTCGTAGCCGGGGGCGTCCAAGGCATCGCTGCCAAATTCAATGGGGTCGCCCTCGATGGTGAAGCCTTTGACCTTGAGCACGTTGTGCACCGTCAGCCCGTATTTGAGGCAGTGCACCCCGCCCGAGTTCTCGGCCACGTTGCCGCCAATCGTGCAGGCGATCTGACTGGACGGGTCGGGTGCGTAGTACAGGCCATAGGGCGCGGCCGC
>Ga0255212_1000410_pt1 | contig 11273 bp, 12 predicted proteins | sample Miss_Yuk_RepC_8d_FD_188425 | JGI IMG/M metagenome (GOLD analysis project Ga0255212, IMG submission 188425) | Freshwater microbial communities from Mississippi River, Louisiana, United States - Miss_Yuk_RepC_8d | ecosystem: Environmental > Aquatic > Freshwater > River | place: USA: Louisiana...
GCATATGCATGACAAGTACCTTCCAGACAAGGCTATTGATGTATTAGACAGTGCCATGGCCTTTGTTAAGATCGAGGGGATGATTAAACATTTAAATCTCGACTTACTAAAAACAGAAATCAGTAAGCAGGCAAAAGTTCCCAAAGAACAACTTAATGCCAAACATGAAGTAACAAATATTGACTATGAAACGGAAATCAAGCAAAAAGTGTTTGGCCAAAATCAAGCTGTTGAAAAGTTATTAGACAATGTTTATATTGCTAAAGCAGGTTTAAAAGAACTTAACAAACCATTGGGCAGTTATTTATTTGTTGGACCCACAGGTGTAGGTAAAACTGAATTGGCACAACAATTGGCCAATGTATTAAACATGGACTTGTTACGCTATGATATGAGTGAGTATATGGAAAGTCATAAAGTAGCCAGTTTAATTGGTGCTCCCCCAGGCTATGTTGGTTATGGAGAAGGCGGCACAGGGTCAGGTAAGTTAATCAATGATCTAGAAGAAAAGCCCAGTAGTGTACTACTGTTAGACGAAGTAGAAAAAGCACATGCTGATGTTCTTAATATTCTATTAGGCATGATGGATAATGGTATGTTGACCAGCAGTAATGGTAAAACTGTAAGTTGCAGAAACACTATAATTATTATGACTAGCAACTTGGGCGCTAGGGATGGTGAACGTAATAAAATTGGTTTTGATAACAAGCCAAATACTAAAGCCAGTTTGGATGCAGTTAATAAACACTTTGCTCCAGAATTTAGAAACAGACTAGATGCTATAATTGAATTCAACAAATTAACCAAGGTTGAAATTGAACCTATTGTTCATAAGTTTATTCGGGAACTCAATGAGTTACTTGATGACAAATCAATTAAACTTAAAATGGATTCATCAGGGTTAAACAAACTGATCGAAGAAGGTTTTGATGAAAAAATGGGTGCTAGACCTATGAAACGTTTAATAGCGGAAAAAATTAAAAAGCCACTTAGTAAGCGTATTGTATTTGAGAATTTAAACAATATAACATTACATATTCATCATAACGGCACAGACTATGAACTTAGATAAAGTACTTCCGAAGTATGTTCGTAAGACTTATACCGAACGACTATTTTTTGGAAAGTATTGTTACAAGGTAGTGTTGGAAGTTGATAAAACGCAATTGATCTTAGATCATACTAGAAATCGAGATCGTCCAGTTTGGCGTAGAACAACATATACTAACAGTCTGAAGTTATTAACACTTTTAAAAAAGGAGTTGTTACTGATAGCCGGAGAAAATTGTAGAACCAGGCAGGAATGGTTAAAGATTAGTTTTTTCACCAATGATAAAAATCATGTTGATGCTATTATTGATAAGTTTGCTAGACAGATATTAGAAATTTCCTTTCCCGCTAACCAAGCACATGTTGACTTTTTGTCAAAAAATAGAAAAGTCCTGGTGCGAGAACGCTTGTTTAATGATAGATATAAGTATAAGGTTTATATAAATCCCTACAACATGCGAACTGAACGATTTCGACCAGTGGCAGAATTCTTGGAGCATTTTGATATAACAAGATACGACGTAAACAACATACTACGAGATTTTTGGAGTCCTTTTAAGCATTCAATTAGAAACTTGGGCTGGACTGTGGCAGTTTATTTTAAGGATTTGGAAGATCTAATGATGTTTCAGCTTAGATTCACCGATGATATTATGAAAATAGAAGAAATAGTGCTAGTGAGAGACTTAAAATAACATTAATTAACTGGTATTATTACGGGGCGCAATTTCGGTTGCGCCTTTATTTTTGGCTAAATATTATTAACATACCACATAGCGGTTAAAGATTAAAGGAATAATATTATGTCAGATAATTGGCAAAAAGCACAACCAAGTACAACGTTAGGTACACCCGCATTAGATTTCTATGTTATTAATTTTAGCGAAAATATCGAAGAAGTTGACATTGGAGAGGGGAATATGCAAAGCGTATGGCAAGAAAGCAACAGCACATATGCTAAAGCAATTCGTGGCATTCAAATGATTGCTGACCTATATATGGTTGGTCCACCACAGAATAATAGTTTTACTATTGTAGTTGCGAGTAATAGTCACCCAGGAAGTAATCCAGGTAGTTACCGCACCGAGAATAGTTATTTGTCCAATGCTATCACGGAAGCAACCGGACTACCATGCGATGCATATCATGCCGCATTTAATGGTAGCAGTTTTTATTATAATGATTAATTCGTAGAATTAACTAAGCATACAAAGGCACAATTTCGGTTGTGCCTTTCTTTTTGGCTAAATATATGTAACGGAGATTATTATGGCCAAGATCATTGAAGATATCATAATTATCAAATTAAGCAAACTTGTTAAAGACAATGAGGAAACTCATACTGGGTTTTTAAGTGATGATGCTTTAGCAAGTTTAGAAGTCGTAGTTCAGGAACTAGTAGGTTCAAATGTTATTGTTGAGGTAGCAACAGACAATGGCAACTAATCTCAGCGTTGTAACGCTAATGACAGGTAATGGCGAACTGGATCAACTTAGTGATCCTGCACGTGGTGACGGTTACTATGGTTATAGAGAAGGTTACCAAACACTAGCAGTACATTTTAGCAATTTTTATGGCAGAATACAAATCGAAGCAACGCTTGAAATCGATCCCGCCGAAGCAGATTGGTTTCCAATTTGGCTTACTCCAAGTCATGCTTGGAAAGAATATACCACAGCAAAAAATGGCACCGAAGCATTCACTTTTAGAGGTAATTTTGTACTGATAAGATTTAGAAAGACCCGCAGCTATTTGACAACAACATCGCCAGTAGGTGATATTACTAAAGTTATGTTGAGCGTATAACATGGCAATTTATGTAGATAATTTGGGTAGCACTAGCTTACCAGTGGAACTAAACAATCCACAAGAAAATGAGACACTTGTCTGGGACGATGCCAGCGGCGCATTTATTAATGCTCCCGCACCAGTGCCCACAGAAGAAATTCAAGACACTGTGGCAGAAATGATCGAAGTTGATCCAGATGGCGCTGAGGTTTCATTGCGGTTAGTCAGCAGTTATGATGATGTAACTGGAAAAATAACGTTCAACGTTGTCAGTGGCGTAGGATCTGGTTCAGGGTCTGCGAGTGGTGTTGTTATTAAAGAAAATGGCACTACAAGAGGAACAGCAACTACTTTAGATTTTGTTGGACCCAGCGTAAGTTTTGCCAGCGGCGTTGCTACAATCACAGGCCTGATGAGCAGCATTGGAGTAAGTGATAATGGTGTTTCAATAGGCGACGTTCAAAACTTAGACTTTACTAATTTAACAGTTACAGTTGTTGGGGATACCTTAAGAATAGATGGTCCAGATCTAAGCTCAATTAGTAATACTATTGAAGTTCAACAAGGTGGTGTCGTTAAAGGTGACATCACTAAATTAAATTTTAGTGGCGCTACAGTAGGCGTCGCCGGTGATACAGCCACAATTACTATAACCGGTGGTGGTGGCGCTGGTGCCAGTGACCTAAGTGACTTAACTGATGTTACCTTAACAAGCCCAACCTCTGGGCAAGTATTAAAATATAATGGTTCAATATGGGTAAATGCTGATGATGAAACAGGCACTACTATTACTAGCTTGGGTGACATTGGTGATGTTAACTTAGCAGGTTTAAGCTCAGGTTTATTACTAGGGTATGACGGCACCAATTGGGTTCCTGTAGCTAATTCAGGTGCTACTGGCGCACAAGGTCCTCAAGGTCCAGCAGGTGCTACTGGCGCACAAGTATCTAGCGGTAACGTAAGTGGCGGAACACTGACCCTGACATTGTCAGACGGTAGCACCGTTGTGGTAGCAGGTAGTGTGGCAGGCCCACAGGGCGCAACTGGTGCAACGGGCCCAGCAGGTGCAACGGGCCCAGCAGGTGCAAGCGTCACAAGTGCTACAGTAAGTGTCACAGGAAGATTACTAATAACATTAAGTAACGGCCTAGTAGTTGATGCAGGCAGTGTAGCTGGTATAAGTGGTGCTGCTATTAATGGCACTGGCGATTTAATTCTTACTAAACAAGACGGTACAACAATTAATGCTGGTAGTGCAGTTGGACCACAGGGTGATGCTGCAACTATTACTGTAGGTACTGTTACAACTGGCGCACCAGGTACTGATGTAATTATTACAAATTCAGGCACAGCGGGAGCAGCAGTGCTAGATATTACTATTCCTCAAGGTGATACTGGAGAAGCATTTACACTAAATGGTGTTACGGGCTCTGCTGATATATATGGCTTAACTTCGACCACACAGCCAGGATATGACTTAGAAGTTGATAGCGCCAATAAATGGCGAACTGCCAGAAACTTTACCTTATTAGGCAAAGTAACAGGTATTGCAACTGGGGTTGATGGCGCCAGCAATGTCAGCATCACAACAAGTTTAAATGCCACCAGCGATGATATCAGTGAAGGCTCAACAAATAGATTTTATACAGATACTCGTGCCAGAAGTGCAGTTAGTGCGACAAGCGCAACAGGAATTAGTTATAACAGCGGCACTGGTGTTTTTAGTTTAAGTAGCATTCCAAACTCAAGTTTGGCGTCAAGCAATATTACAATTAACGGACAAACAATTAGCTTGGGTGCAGGTGGTACATTGACAACAAGCAATATTAGTGAAGGCACAAATCAGTATTTTACTAATACTCGTGCTGATGCTCGTGCTGACGCTAGAATTGCTGCCAGTAGCATCAATGCACTAAGCGATGTCGACACTGTGACTACTCCTCCTGTTAGCGGTCAATCACTTGTTTGGAGTGGCAGTGTTTGGAGACCACAGACTATCACTGGTGGTGGCAGTGGTGCGGTATCAAGCGTTAATGGATACACTGGAGTAATTGATTTAACAACAGATGACATAGCCGAAGATGCTAGTCCAACCAATAAATGGTTTACTGATGCCCGCGCTAGAGCAGCAATAAGTTTAAATTCTGATGATACATCTTTATTATCATATAACAGTAGTACTGGTCAACTAACTTGGAATACACCTAATACAGATTCCATTGAAGAAGGATCAGCAAACTTATACTACACAAATACACGTTTTGATAATAGACTAGCACAAAGCAATTTAAACCAATTTGCTGACGTTGCAGACACTGCGCCAACTGACGGACAGGTGTTAACATTTAATGAAACAACTGGACTATGGCAACCCAGTACTGCTGCTGGAGTTGGTACCAGTATTGTAAGGCAAGCAGTGCGAGTAGATTATGATAATAACGGTAATCTAATTAGTGTTAGTGTCATTAACGGTGCTGGTACTGCCAGTATTGTCGATGGTGATAGAAACGTAGCCACTGTAGAGTTTGAACTAACAGGTATGATGGCTCCTCCACTTAGCGTGGTAGTATTTGGTTATCAAGTAAATGGAAATACTTACACCATGCGACATGTTGATAATGCTACTTGGGACGTTAAGAAATTTTCAGCAGGTGGAAGCAGTGGCTCTCCAAATATGTGGACAAGTTGGAATTCCAGTGTTCATAAAATGACATTGGGTTTAACCAAAGCGATTACATTGGCCAGTAGCACACTTGGTACGCCAGTGACACATTGTGTTGTACAAATCACAGGAATTGCATAATGTCAGAAATTAGATCGTGGAAGACCAGTTTTAAAGGTTTATATAAACCCCCAAAAGTAATACCAGGGTATGCAACATCGATGCAAATAGTAGAATACTGGCCTTATGCTGCCAGTGACGATGATCCTTATTGGTCGGGTGGATCTAATCCTGTTGCTTACAAATATCTTGTAACATTTACATTTGAAGAAACTATTCATGGAAGCCATATAACACGAACACCATTTAGGTACAACGGACAAGACATTGAAGTAGGTGACTTTGTTGCTGGTGCAGAGCAGGGACGAGTTTTACAAGTTATCAGTGTAGTATATAAAGACGAACAAAACGTTACGGCAGTAGTGGAAGATAAACTTCGCTATAATGTTTACAAAACTGGTAGTAGCATTTTTAATATTCCTGGACATGTTATATTTTTTACAATCAATGAACTAGGAATGCCCATGCTGGATCCTTTGCCCAGCACAGTAAGTGGAACGTTTTATGCCAATGTAATGAGCAGATTCCAATACTTAAATCCATTAACTAACTTTGTTATATCACAATCTGGTCATAGTTTTGAAAAAGGTGATGCTGTTTGTATAGAAAGTGGCGAGTTTGTAAGAAGCACACCTGACAATATCAATTATTTTGTAGGAACTGTAGTTGAACCAGGTCCTGGTCCAAATCAATTTATACTACGACCAGCCAATGGTATCATTGACTTCGTTCCTGCATTGCCTGGCAGTGTAGGGGATTATATCTATCCTAATGTTGATGGCAGCGGTGACTTAACCACAGATGACAGCAGCCAACGTCCTATACTTATGAAGATAAGTGATGCTGTGCCTACTTATACTATAGGTACCGGGATTAATCCCATGGGATCAGATGGCGATGTAATTGAAATCAACAGAACAAGAATAACAATGTCCGGATCATATGATTTAGACAACGCCATAGATGCTATTAATAATGAAACTACAGAACATAAAATAACCGCAGATAAAGTACCTGCACCAACAAATATTACTAGCAACATTTCAATAATAGGTAGTTCATATGGTGTTATAGCAGGATATGCTCCGTTTAGTGCTAGCATTAACGGCGTCACTGTTAATTTTACCACTACAGCACAGGGATCAATTACTTTTAGTGATCCCACAGTGGCTAATGTAGATGACATGGTGGTGGATATCAATGCTGCCAACATTCCTAATATTGTAGCCAGCGTTGACTCCGATGGTGACTTGGTTATCACAAACCAAGTAGGTGGTGAAATTGCTTTACTTAATATTACCAATGATACTAATGGCAATGGATTCGCTGGGCCCAATGGTTTGGCCAGTGTAGACTTTTATGCGGCACCAAACACCGGTGTAAACAGTGTGCTACGACTAACCAGAGCTGATGGTGGTCCAATGACACTGCGTGACTATCAGGGCTCCTTTTTTCAAGACTCAGGTGTAATGAGTGGACAAAATGGACAATATGCCTTGGGTTTACAAATAGAACAGGGTCTACGAAGCAGCACAACCACTGTAGTTCCAACCATTGCTTCTAGAGACGGGTTATACCCTTTGATTGGTGATCAAGCATATGTATTGGATGATGGCAACGGTGAATGGGCATTGTTTGTTTGGGATGGATCTAATTGGATTAGTGTGTCTACAGAACGCAGTAATGCCAATGACGCAAGAACTGTAGTTACAACATTTGATGAAGTCGCTCTTGGAACGTCGATTACAACAGAACAAAGTTTAGGATATGTAACAGCAGATAGAACTATTACAGAAGTTGTTGTATTAGTAACTGACGCTTTCCCAGCAGGAACAACTATAAAGGTAGGGACCAGTGCCAATCCTGATTTGTTGTTTGCTCAACAGGATGCTAGATTATATGAAACAGGTAGCTATTCTACAGATCCAGAATATAGGACAAGTGGCTATCAAGAAATAATCGCAACGTTATCACGTATCACGATGGGTTCCGGAGAAGTAACCGTTATAATTAATTACAGTTAAGGACAATAAAAATGCCAAAGTTAGATGAAGATGATTTTGTAGATCCAGGCAACTTGCCTAGCATTAATCAAAGTAAAATGCCTCCACCAATGGGATCACCAATGGGATCACCAATGGGATCACCAATGGGATCACCAATGGGATCACCAATGGGAAGCAATATGATGGGTAATATGGGAGGAGGAATGATGGCAGGTCAAATGCAACAGCCAATGGCTAATAGCACAGCAGCAGGAGATAACGCTGCTCAAAATGCCGAGATTCTAGTTAAAAATACAAACGAAGACTTCATTAATAAAAAATGGCGCCCTATGATGGGTTGGACTTATATGGCTACTTGTATATTTGATTTTATTCTTGCTCCTATACTTTGGGCAGTGGTTCAGTTCTGGGAAACTGAAGCAGCCAACGATGCCTTTCGTCAATGGCAACCTTTGACCCTACAAGGTGCTGGCTTGTATCATATGGCTATGGGAGCCGTTCTTGGTATTGCAGCATACGGTCGTACCAAGGAAAAGATAGAAAGTAAGCAGTAAGTAAACATATGGTAACTGACGAATTTGACTATTACTTTCGATTATGTATGGGAAGAACTATAGACAGCAAAGAGGCCAGATTATACCTCTTTGCGGTCAATGACCATGCTGACGTCGAAGCTGATACCGACGATGTGGTAATGGTTTACCACATTGATGACGATACTGGAACACACTGCTATGACGTCAGACTTGCTAAAAATATTACTGCTGATCAAGGCGACGAAATACTACATGGTTTGCAAGAAATTTTTCCATTAGATGATTTTGAATGTGAAAGCAGTATGGATACGGTAGAAGAACAAGAATATTTGAATTCTGCTGTAATGGAACAATTGACCAAAAAACTAACCGTGATTTAATTGACAAAGTCTAAGGAATAGTGTATACTGCTATTACTATGACTAAACGTATCGGTTTTGCTTGCAAATGGATTGATCTGTTAGATCAGGTCAATGGTATCAAACCAAACAGTGCTGCCTGTAAATACAATACCGGCACAACTACTATTACCTGGTTAAATAAACAAAAGCGAGAAGTTGCAGAGCAAAGGCTCTGGGACCTAATGGTTAAAAATATTGCTGCTGTTTATGCACTAGTGGAACGAGTAGGGGGATTGGATGAAAATCTTAAAATGGTTCGTCTTAGCAGTGATATTTTACCTGCTTATACTGAGCCTTCCTGGAGTTATTTCTGGCGTAGGAGCGATGTTATTAATTATTGTCAACGCCATTTTATGGATGTTGGCAATCTTGCTCGCAGGCTTGATGTACGTCTTAGCTTTCATCCTGGTCAGTTTTGTGTTCTTGCTAGTGCCGATGCTGATATTGTTAGTCGTTCGATAGAGGAGTTTGAATATCATGTTGACATGGCCCGTTGGATGGGATACGGTAAGGAATTTCAAGACTTTAAAATCAATGTCCACATCGCGGGTAGAGCCGGTCCCCAAGGTATTCGAGCAGCACTTAAAAGACTCACTCCAGAAGCAAGAAACACAATTACCATTGAAAACGAGGAAATAAGTTATGGACTCACTGATTGCCTTCAACTTAGTGATGTTGTTCCTATTGTGCTTGACATTCATCATCATTGGATTCGTGAAGGCCAATATATCCAAGCCACTGATGACTGTGTCAAAAGGGTTATTGATAGTTGGCGTGGTTGCAGGCCTGTCATCCATTATTCTATCAGTAGAGAAGATGTCTTGGTTGACCACTGCACTCGTACACTTCCCGATCATAAGGTTCTCTTAGAATCAGGGCATAAGAAACAAAAGTTGCGAGCACACAGCGACTTTTACTGGAACACATCAGTTAACGAATGGGCCCTTAGTCATTGGGACTGGGCCGATATTATGTGCGAAAGCAAGGGTAAGAATTTAGCAAGTAAGGAGTTATATGCCCAATCTATCAATGTTTAATCTTGATTTCATACCTAGACCTTCTAAAGTTAGGCTTACACCAGAAAACATTGTATCAACTATATTACAGGATGCTGATCACAGCGGTCCATGGATTGCTGGTGGCATGGGTAGACAGTTGGTTCTAGGAGAATATGACTTCAACGACATCGATGTATGGTTCAGCAGTTATAGTCAATTGAATGTAGCTAGGCAAAGACTAATTGAAACTTTTGGCAGCAATGCTTATATCACGTTTAAAAGTGATAATGCTGAAACTTTCCAAGTGGGAGAATACAAAGTTCAATTAATCACTAAAACTTTTTTTAAAGACCTTGACAGTTTGTTCGAACACTTTGATTTTACCTGTTGCCAAGTTGGTGTGGATAAAAACATGACAGTCTATGGTCCGGGTATCGATGACGCAAAAAATTATGTATTAAAAGTTAACAAACTGAACAGTGATAAATTCCTAGCCAGATATGGCAAATATATTGGTTATGGTTATCGCATGGACCCCCAGGATTTACTTGACACGATAGAAAACTATAAGGACTTAGTATATGAATTTGATGGTAGCACCTTCGATTATTGATTATAAACATGCTCATTTAATAAGCAGACTCAGTGACAATCCTGTCAAAGTCGTTGACGATGCTTATATGTGGCATGGGTATGCAGTTGATAGAGTTACTGCTGTGATTTGTCTGCTAAAAATTTACAGCCAATTGCCAGTCAATGACAAAATGAAACTGCGAATGTATAAAAACTATATGGAACGTTGGCAGTCGAATCGCTACGCTGTATTGTATAACGACAGTGACGAAAAGGATCCCATTGCCCTATCCAGTATGTGGTTTTACAGACTTTGTAGGAAAATAAAAGGTAATATACAGGAACGCTCTGCTGAGGATATTAAAAACATATTGGTCTTATTACATAACTAAATCGGTAAAATTGACATTAAAATAGTCTTTAATTATGTTGCACCGCAACATAAATATCTGTATAATAAACTTTTAAGGAGAAACTTATGTATACATTAGATTACACAATCGACACAATCCAGGGAATGAAAAAACAGTTTGCTACAAATTTTGTCAGCAACGAAGTCCTACGTGACACTATGTTAAACATGATTGCTGCTGAAACAGCATTTGCCAAGCAAATGGTCAAAGGCACTGAAGAAGTTATTGCTTTAGCCAAAGATCAGTTTAACTATTTCCCAACAAAGAAATAATATAATATAATTTCTTTAACTATAACCCTTGCTAAATACACTATTAGCAGGGGTTTTTCATTATGCGATTTGAAGAAATAGATCACATGCCCGCAGTGGGCGACATAGTAGAGATAGAAGTCGGAGATCAAATAGTCGAAGCAGTTATTCGACAGATTAACGGCGACACTTACGTCTGTGAAACTAGAAATCAAGAAGCAGTTCCATTATTAGAAAGTATTCCTAAAATGGAAAAGAAACCAATTCCAGGTATGCATAAACTAAGCGGAGACATGTATGTGGATCTTTACAAGTTTGGCAAAGATGTTGCTGGTGCGGATGGCAAAGGCAACGGCACTAAAAGTGATCAAGAGGTTGGCCATAGCCCGTTTGCGTATGCTTATACAGATGCGGAAAAGAAAATGATCAAGCAGGCTGATCCCAAGGCCAAGGATATATCAGGTCCCAAGAGTG
>Ga0255212_1000411_pt1 | contig 11267 bp, 11 predicted proteins | sample Miss_Yuk_RepC_8d_FD_188425 | JGI IMG/M metagenome (GOLD analysis project Ga0255212, IMG submission 188425) | Freshwater microbial communities from Mississippi River, Louisiana, United States - Miss_Yuk_RepC_8d | ecosystem: Environmental > Aquatic > Freshwater > River | place: USA: Louisiana...
ACAGACCGTTGAACTCATGACGGTAAAGCAGGGCGGCCCGAGCCGTGATTGGATGAGTCCCGAATCGGGGTTTCTAAAAAGCAGCCGCGCTCGGCAGAAAGTCCGTACCTGGTTTCATGCCCTTGATCTTGCAGAGGGCCGGATCGATGAGCGCTCTGCGGAAAAGACGGGAGATCGCACGGTCGAATCGGGCAGCTCTGAGGCAGAGCGCCTAAAGCGTGCCGAGATCTCGGCAGAAGAGGTCATTCTCTCGAAGATTGCCAAGCCCAAGACCGCAGCCAAGGGCCAGGTGCTGGTGGTTGGCGTAGATCGAATGCTGACGGCTTTGGCCCGCTGCTGTAAGCCCGCGCCGCCGGATACGATTCGCGGCTTTGTGACGCGGGGCCGCGGTGTGAGTGTCCATCGCGCGGAGTGCGCGACGTTTCTCCGGATGTCCGCGGATGCTCCTGAGCGTGTCATTGAGACCGAGTGGGGCCAGCCCTCTGGAGCATCAGATGCACGCTATCTGATGGATGCGGTATTGATCGCTTGGCCACGTCAGGATCTGATTCGTGACATCGCGGAGGTGTTAGCCCGCGAGCGCATTCCACTTGTAAAAATTGATTCCTTTCCAAAGTCTGATCAGATCACGGTGGTTTTAGGTCTGCAGGTTATGGATGGCGAGCAGCTCAATCGGGCCCTGGCCATGCTGCGTGATGTCGCTGGGGTTATTTCAGCGGCGCGGGGGTAGACAATGTACCGATTAGCTACAGGCGAATTAAAAAACGACTAAGATGGCGTTATGAAAACCTTAATCACACTGCGGCTAATCGGTTTTGGCCTGGGGGTTGTGCTGGCGAGTGGGCTGGGGTGGGACGATGCGTTTGCTCAGGGTCGCGAGCTCGCGGATAAGCGGGATGTGAAGCATCAGGAATTTCTAAAGCGTCTGCCACTGGAGTCGCGCTGCAAGGCCGAGGTGGCCGGTGGGGTGCTGCTGCTCGATGGTGAGAAGCGCTGGAAATCGGGCCCCTTTGAAGTCGAGGCCGAAGATGATTTTCGCGTCACAATTTTTCGCTACGAGCAGCTCAATCCCGATGATCGCGAAACCTGCGAGGCGCAGGCCCGCATGCTGGAGTATGAAGACGTTCGTCGCATGAATGACCTAACGGATGGGCATCTCCTGTGCTTGAGACGCGTTTATAACGACAAGGGCCGCCTGCCGCAGCTTCGCGCGTGCCGCGTCAGCGCACTGCTCACCCAGCCATTGCACCTGCGCTGTACGAATCTTGATCCGATTATTGATCCCGATGGAGTGTTCGTTTCCCCGAATCTCATGGCGGTGATGACACTGCCGCAGGCTGTGATGACCAAGGGCACCTGCCAGGCAGCCGACCGGTTCTAATTTCAGCGCAAGGGCAAAAGCAGTAAGTCGATCGCCCTGAGGGTGATCGACATGAGCGGTCGCATCCATAGCTCAGTGATGACCCCAGCGATCAAAAGCGCCAACACGATAAAGAATCCGTAGGGTTCAATTCGTGCGACGGCCATGGCGGGCTGCATCGGCAAAAGGCCAACGAGGATCCGGCCGCCATCCATGGGCGGCAAGGGAAAAAGATTAAAGACAAACATGACGACATTAACGAGTATTCCCGCCTTGCAGACTGCGCCAAAAAATGAGTTTCCATCGCCTGGACTGATAAAGAGCAGCAGCGCAACTGCCCAGAGCAGCGCCTGTATCAGGTTGGCAGCAGGGCCCGCAAGCGCAACCCAGATCATGTCTTGCTTCGGCCGACGCAGCGCGCCGAAATCAACTGGAACTGGCTTAGCGTACCCAAAAACAAATGCGCCTGCGGTGGCAAATGCGAGGGCCATAGGGATCAGGATTGTTCCAACCGGATCAATATGTTTTAAGGGATTAAGGGTAATTCGCCCGAGTTGCCAGGCGGTCGGATCGCCGAAAAAACGGGCGGCGTAGCCGTGTGCGGCCTCGTGCACTGTGATCGCAAACAGCACTGGGACTGCGTAAACACTTAAGGTGTCAATCAATGCGTTCAGATCCATAGTCACCAGAGGCTTGCTGCCACACTTTCTTCAATGAGCGCCTGTACCGCGGGGTTGATTCGATTGAGAAAATTTAACCCAGTCCGCTGTTCGATATCCCGTACTGAGGTGATGAATTCGTCAATCCTCCGGTTGGGGTTCGGCGAATTCGGTACTACAAAGGCAATCGTTTCCACCCGGATGGGATCGAAAACCACTTTGTAGAAATGCGTGGGCACGGCAACTTGATTGGGGCCGATCTTGGCGACCTTGAGAGTCTCAAAAATGGGGCCAGTGTAGATAAAAAGCTCACCACGCTGCGCAACCCAGGTCCGGATTGAAGATTCGATTTCGCTCCAAATACCGCGGTTCATACCGGGCCCGACTTGGGGCGCCATATTGGAGAGATAAAAACTCTCTTCCATGGCCTGCGCGCTCCAACGCATGTCCGCAGCGGGCGCCATATGGCCACGGTCATAACCGCTGCCCCGATAGTCTTCGAGCTCGGCGCGCTTGCCTTTCGGAAGTTCAGGATCAGGTGCAAAACGGTTAGAGCGTTGGACGCGGCCCACCAATCGCTCCGGTGTCATGCGCTGCGCTACCCAGACCGGCGCCTTTTTCTCCTCATCATGCGATAACGCAAAGCCTGAGCGGCAGAGTAAAGCGCCACGATCCGAGGGCAGGCCGTACTCTAGGAATTCTTTACACCGCTCGGCAGCAGGCTGCGCCCAGGCGGATCCGGCAAGCAGCAGCGCAACAACCCAACCTGTGCTGCGCGTTAGTCGGCTTGATCTCACAGGCTATTTCTTTGGCCGAAAAGCCGCACAGACTGCATCATTGGTGAGGATGCTCGGTCCGCCCATCAGCTCAAGGCCATACGGAATCGCGGCAAAAATACCGTGGACCAAGATTTTGCCGTCTGCGCTGCGTACCCCGCCCAGAGTTTCCGCAATTGATTTCGGCTGGCCCGGCAGATTGATGATCATCGCCTTGCCTCGTGTTACGCCGACTTGCCGTGAAAGGATTGCGGTGGGCACATAGTGAAGGCTGATTTGCCGCATCTGTTCACCAAATCCCGGCAATTCACGGTCTGCGACTGCGCGGGTCGCCTCGGGCGTCACATCTCGGGCAGCAGGGCCGGTGCCTCCGGTGGTGAACACGAGATCACACCCTTCATGGTCCACAAGATTCATCAGCGTCTGAGTGATACGGTCGTGCTCATCCGGGATGAGCCGCTCAACCTCAATCCAGGGGCTCGTGATGGCGCTCTCCAGCCAGGCGCGCAGGCCCGGCAGGCCTTTGTCCTCGTAGATTCCTTGGCTTGCACGATCGCTGATGGAGACCAGCCCGATCTTGGCAGCGCGTGTGGAGGGTGATATTGGGGGAGCAGTCATCGTCAAGTCAGACAGAAGGATTAGGCAAGAGTCGCTATTATTGCCCTTATGACCAACTCAAAACAAACCTCGTCGCCCCTGATGCTGAAGTCCGAACTGCTGCGGGATCTTTCATTAAAGATTTTGCAAATGGCCCGGGATGCTGGGGCGACAGATGCCGCCTCAGAGGTATCGGAAAGCAGCGGGCTCTCCGTGACCGTTCGGAAGCAGGACATTGAGACCCTCGAGCGGACCCGGGACCGGGCTGCCTCGGTTACGGTCTATAGCGGAACGCGCAGAGGCCACGCCACGACCTCAGATTTCTCAGACCAGGCCCTGCGTGCGGCGGTCGAAAAAGCTTTGGATATTGCCCGCTATACCGCAGAGGATTCATGCGCAGGCCTGCCAGAGCCGCACTTGATTGCTCGCGATGCACCACCGCTTGCCTTGTATTTCCCGTGGGAACTCTCAGCAGAGGCAGCGGTGCGGCTTGCCATGACCGCGGAAAAGGCAGCACTTTCAGTAAGTCCGGCAATTCAAAACACCGAAGGTGCTTCGGTGGCTGCCAATCACGGCCAGTTTTTTTCCGCCAATACCAAAGGGTTTGTTGGTGGCTATCCTTATTCCAGGCATTGGTTTTCAGTCGCACCCATTGCGCAGTCGGGCCAGAACATGCAGCGCGATGACTGGTACACCTCGGATCGGGATCCACGACGGCTCGCCGATCCTGAGGCCGTGGGCCGTTACGCGGCCCACCGGGCATTGGCCCGACTCCATGCAAAAAAGGTCACGACCCAAAAGGTACCGGTGCTCTTTGAGGCGCCACTGGCAAGCGGCATTCTGGGCGCCTTTGTACAGGCGGTCAGTGGTGGCGCGCTCTACCGTAAGTCAAGCTTTTTGCTCGACAGTCTAGGCCAGCAGATCTTTCCTTCTCATATTCGGGTTCGTGAGGATCCACTGATTCCCGGTGCGATGGGCAGCACACCCTTTGACGACGAAGGCGTCAGAGTGCTGGCCCGTGATGTGGTCGCCAATGGCGTTGTGAAAGGGTATTTCTTATCGTGCTACAGCGCGCGAAAGCTGGGCATGGAGTCGACGGGAAATTCGGGCGGATCCCATAATTTACTGATGACGAGCAGCCGAACTGCCGCGAATGACGATCTCAATGTGATGTTGCGCAAAATGGGCCGCGGCCTGCTGCTGACCGAGGTCATGGGCCAGGGCGTGAACTACGTCACCGGAGATTACTCGCGGGGTGCGTTTGGCTACTGGGTTGAAAATGGTGAGATCGCGTATCCAGTTGAAGAAATCACTATTGCAGCCAACATGAGAGATATGCTCAAAGGCATTGTGGCAATTGGATCGGATGCCATTTGCCGGGGTACCAAAACGGTTGGCTCAATCTTGATTGATGAGATGACCATCGCTGGAAATTAGGGCTCTGCCAGATTCGTTGCATGCTGGGGCGGAACCCGAATCGCACGAATCACGCCGGGCACCCGGCGCACGCGTCGCAGCACGTTGGCCAGGTGCTGGCGCTCGCGGACTTCGATGGTCAGATTCATGATGGCCAGTGTCTGGTCTTTCGGTGCAGTGTTGGCGCCAACAATGTTGGCATCCGCCCCTGAGATGGCGGAGGCAACGCGTGCGAGAATGCCACGAAGGTCTTGGGTTTCAATAATCAGATGAGTCTGAAAGAGGCGTCGTAGCTGCTCTGCCCAGACGATGTCGGCCCACCGGCCTGGATCCTTTGAGCGCTGGCGACGCCCAAGGCCACAAGTGGCTCGATGAACCACAAGGCCGGCGCCACCGCGCATCAGGCCGATCGCCGCATCTCCACCAATGGGGCTGCAGCAGGCAGCGTATTGCACCGTAGAACCTTCGCTGCCATCAATCGTGATGGCCTCAGCGGTGCTGGTGAAATGTGTCTTCGCGATGGCCAGGGCATTTTTCGCATGATCGGGAAGGTGTGCTGGCGCGCTATTCGCGATTTGAGGTACGAGCCGTCGGGCAGCAACGTGCGCCAAGGTCAGGCCAAGGCCGATGTCTTCAAGCAGCGCATCCTTATCGTGGGCAGTGTTCTCAGCAAGAAACTGCTGCCACTCTAATTTCGGGTCATCCAAGCCCGTTGATCCAAGGGCCCTAAGCGCCTGATCCAACAGTCGCTGGCCGAATTCAATAGCCTCGGTGCGGGTTGTGGTTTTAAGTCGATGCCGGATTTCCGCTCGAGCCTTGGCCGTGCGAACAAAGCCGAGCCAGGCGGGATGGGGGTTGGCGTTATCGTCGGTCTGGATACTGATGACATCGCCATTGCGCAGAATCGTATCCAGGCCAACAGGCCGCTGATTGATCTCTGCAGACACGCAGTGATGGCCGATATCGGTATGCACGTTGTAGGCAAAGTCCACCGGGGTCGAACCGCGTGGCAGCTCACGAATCGCACCTTTCGGTGTGAAGACATAGACCACATCTGGAAAAAGATCGATCTTGACACTGTCTAAAAACTCAGAAGGATCTCGCGTCTGTGACTGGACTTGGACTAACGACTGCATCCACTCGTGGGCGCGGGCCTGAAGCGGTGAGGTGCCTTTGTGGACATTTTCTTTATACATCCAGTGGGCTGCGACCCCTGCCTCGGAGACGTTGTGCATTTCCTCGGTGCGGATCTGAAACTCGACCGGTGTGCCATAAGGGCCGATGACTGTAGTGTGCAACGATTGATAGCCATTTGATTTCGGCAAGGCAATATAGTCTTTGAATTTTCCCGGCATCGGCTTGTAGAGCGCATGCAATGCACCGAGCGTCATGTAGCAGTCTGAGATTTTGGGAACCAGAACGCGAAAGCCGTAGACATCAAGCACCTCAGCAAAGCTCAGATGCTTTTCGATCATTTTCTTATAAGTCGACCAGACACTTTTTTCTCGGCCTTCGACGGCAGCAGAGATGCCGAACTTAGGCAGCTGCTGGGCCACCGCCGACTGCAGTCTGCCGATGACTTCACGGCGATTGCCACGCGCTGCAAGAATGGCCCGCGATAAGGTAGCGTAGCGGTGCGGATACAGGCCAGCAAAACTCAAATCCTCCAGCTCCCGAAAGGCCGCGTTTAATCCAAGCCGGTGGGCGATCGGTGCATAGATATCGAGCGTTTCTTTCGCAATCCGACGCCGTTTTTCAGCCGCTACCCCTTCCAGGGTTCGCATGTTGTGAAGCCGATCGGCGATTTTGATCAGGATGACGCGGACATCACGGGCCATGGCGAGCAACATCTTTCGGAAGTTTTCCGCCTGGGCCTCTTCGCGGTTACGAAATTCCACGGCATCCAATTTGGAGAGGCCATCCACGAGCTCGGCAACCTCAGGCCCGAAGCGTTCACGAATCTCTTCAGTGGTGGCCGTCGTGTCCTCGACGGTGTCATGCAGCAAGGCCGCCATCAGGGCCTGGACATCAAGCCGCCATTCGGTGCATAACTCAGCGACCGCGAGAGGGTGGGAGACGTAGGGTTCGCCGCTTTGGCGGTATTGGCCCAGGTGGGCCTGGTCGCTGAAACGATAAGCGGTTTTAAGCCGCTCGCAATCTTCTTGGTTGAGATAGGCCCTTGCGCGTTCGATAAGCGGGCCTACGGAAACTGCCCGCAGAGCGGGACTGTTCACTTAGATGGGCACTTTCCTTAGCATCTCGCGGCCCACCTGCTGCGCAGCGATCTCGCGCAAGGCTGTCACGGTGGGTTTGTCCCGGGAGTCCAGTTTTGGCGATGCGCCCTGAGCGAGTTGGCGGGCCCGATAGGCGGCGGCAAGCGCGAGTTCAAATCGATTGGGGATGAACTGGAGGCAGTCTTCTACGGTGATGCGTGCCATGTGGTGCTCTCAATCAGGAGTGATTTATCGGGATGACGGCGCTGGCCATGAGCGTTGAACGAACTGTTCTAACTCCTGTAAAGCGACGCTAAAGTCTTGATTTATAATAACATAATCGAACTCTTGGGCGTGCGACATCTCATCTGCCGCCGCCGCGAGACGTCGCTGAATCACCGCCTCACTGTCCTGCCGACGGGCCCTGAGCCTTGACTCCAACTCAGCGAGTGAGGGCGGAAGAATAAAGACGCTTCTCGGGGCTGGCCCGGGTTGCCGGAAGACTTGGCGGATCTGTTGGGCGCCTTGCCAGTCAATTTCGAGAATTACCGATCGGTTGGCTGCACGTTGCGCTTGGATCCAGGCCTTCGAGGTGCCATAGAAATTCCCGTGCACCTCAGCCCACTCTAAAAATTCACCTGCATCACGCTGGGCGATGAAATCTTTCGCGGTGGTGAAGAAATATTCACGGCCGTCTTGCTCGCCCGGCCGGGGGGCCCGTGTGGTGGTGGAAATCGAGACGATCCACTCTGGATTGCGCGCAAGAAATGCGCTCACCAGGCTTGATTTTCCTGCGCCCGAGGGCGCAGCGATCATGAGCAGCCTGCCCTCACTCAAGATTTTGAACCTGCTCTCTGATTTGCTCGATCAGTAACTTCATTTCGATGGAGATTTTGCTGAGCTCAATCGAGGCTGCTTTAGAACCAAGTGTGTTGGCCTCTCGATTCATCTCCTGGGTAAGGAAATCCAGCCGTTTTCCGATTCCTGTTCCCGGCTTCGGCGGCGATTGAAGGGCCGCATGGGCGGCGGTGAGGTGGGCAGAGAGCCGGTCTAATTCCTCCGCGATGTCGATCCGCAGTCCGTAGACAGCAGCCTCTTGCCGAATCCGCTCCTCTAGTGCCGCAAGTTTTACCGAGTCGGCGGCGTCTTGGACTGCACTTGCTAAGGCCTCACGAAATTTTTCAGAGAGCCGATTCTGCTGGGCGGTGATGGCCTGCGGGATTTGCTCTTTAGCGCTGATGCAGAGTGTTTGAATGTGCTGCAGTCTGTCGCTGATGACAAGCCCGAGCTTTTCGCCTTCAGCGATTCTATTTCTCGAAAACTGTTCAAGCGCACTCGTGGTCAGGCCGTCAAGTAACGCCACCCATTCCTGCTGGCTGAGCTGCGGCTCTACAACAACTCCCGGTAGCTTCAGCAATTCATGAACGCTAAAGGACGCAATGTCGGGATGATCCTGTCGAATTTCATGGGCAAGTCGGAGGGCGGACTGTAGCCCCGACGGGCTAATCTGGGTCATCGAGAGGGTCGACTCGTTGCGGGAGAGGCTCAGCCTTAGCTCAATTTTTCCACGGGCGATCTGAGATGACACACGATCCCGCAGAAAGGATTCTGCCCAGCGAAATTCATCGGGCAGCCGCGGATGCAGTTCGAAAAAGCGGCTATTGACGCTGCGAATTTCAAGGCCGAGGCGGCCGGAGGGGCAGTCAATCTGGGCGCCGCCAAATCCGGTCATGCTGGGGTGGGCCATGGGCGTACTTTCGATGTGCGGGAGGAACGCAGTATTGTAAGGTCCTGGTTTTAGAGGAACTCAACATGACACAGTCCGGTTTCGGTTCGTCACACGCTTCGGCCCAGTCTGCGCTTCGGCCGAGCGGCCGGCAGGCCGCCCAGCTGAGGCCCGTAAGCCTTCAGCGTCGTTACACCAAGCATGCTGAGGGCTCCGTCTTGGTCTGTTTTGGCGAGACCCGGGTGCTCTGCACTGCCTCAGTAGAGGAGCGTGTTCCTGGCTTTTTAAAGGGCCAAGGATCAGGCTGGGTGACGGCGGAGTACGGCATGCTGCCGCGATCAACCCACACCCGAAGCGATCGCGAGGCGGCAAAAGGAAAGCAAAGCGGCCGTACCCAGGAGATTCAGCGCCTGATCGGCCGATCGTTGCGCGCGGTGACGGATTTGAACCTGTTGGGTGAGCGGACGATTACGATCGATTGCGATGTCTTGCAGGCCGATGGGGGTACACGGACGGCGAGTATTACTGGCGCCTGTGTGGCCCTGTCCGATGCGCTGCAGGGCCTACAGCGTGATCGTCGGATTGGCCAAAATCCGCTAAGAGAACCGGTCGCCGCCATCTCGGTTGGCATCTGGCGTGGTGTTGCGGTGTTGGATCTGGATTATCTAGAGGACTCCGCCTGCGATACCGATATGAATATTGTGATGACGGACTCAGGCGGTATTGTGGAGGTTCAGGGTACCGCAGAGGGCACGCCATTTACTCGGGACCAGTTGGATCAACTGCTTGTCCTCGCTGCCCAGGGAATTGGCCAGCTGCACGAGTTTCAGCAATGCCTGATTCAGGATCCAGAGCGGCTCTCGGTTGTTGTTGAATGAGCACGACCTGGGTGCTGGCCTCATCGAACCCAGGAAAACTAAAGGAGTTTGAGCAGGCCCTTGCTCCAGCGCTGCGATCACGGGAAATTCAATTAATCAATCAATCTTCGCTGGGCATCGATCCGGCCGAGGAGCCCTACGATTCATTTGAAGCAAACGCGCTTGCCAAGGCACGGCATGCCAGCCGCGCCGCAGGACGTCCTGCCCTAGCAGATGATTCAGGAATTGTTGTCCCACTTCTGGGTGGCGCCCCGGGCGTGCGTTCAGCACGTTTTTTCGCTGATGCTGCCGCAGATGCAAATCCGGAGCATCAGGCCCAGATCGCCACGTTACAGTCCCAAGGCCTGAGCGCAGACGCACTGAATCTTCAGTGGCTTTTGTATTGTGTGGCACGCGAAACCGCTGCGCGCCAGCAGCATCGGTCAGATCCCGGCGCAGCGGCAGCTGGGATAGCCGGTGAAATCACGATTGATGCCGCTTTTTACGCAGCGATTGCTTTTGTTCGCAGTGCCGATGATGCCGATCCGCTCGTTGTCCACGGCCGGTGGGATGGCGCGCTGCTGCCCCATCCGCGCGGCCAGCACGGCTTTGGCTACGACCCAGTATTTTTTGATCTGCAGTTAAAGATGTCAGCCGCGGAAATGACAATCGAACAGAAACGGCAGGTCAGCCATCGAGGCCAGGCGCTGAGTGCATTGCTTCAGCGGCTGGCGTTTTGAGGTGCGGTCCACCCGCATTCAAGGCATGGGCGCAGAGATTCATTTTCAAGCTCTTCCGGAGCTCTCGCTGTATGTCCACCTGCCGTGGTGCATTCGCAAATGCCCCTACTGTGATTTCAATTCACATGAGCGTGCACAGCCGATCGCTGAGACCGCTTACATCGATGCGTTGATCAATGATGTGGAGCAAAGCCTGCCACTGGTCTGGGGCCGGCCCGTGATCAGCGTGTTTATTGGCGGCGGCACCCCCAGCCTTTTCGCTCCGCAGGCGATTGCGCGACTGCTCTCGGAGATTCGCGCGCGTCTGCCCCTGGTGCCTGATGCGGAGATCACCATGGAGGCCAACCCCGGCACGTTTGAATTAGACCGCTTCGAGGGCTTTCGCGAGGCGGGAGTCAATCGGCTCTCTCTTGGAGTGCAATCTTTTTCCGATGCCATGCTCGGCCAGCTTGGCCGAGCACATAGCGCGGATCAGGCAGCCCTTGCGCTAGCGTCGGCCTTGAAAATCTTTGATCGGGTCAATGCCGACTTGATGTTCGGGCTGCCTGGTCAGCGCTTAAGTGACCTCGAGCGAGAACTTGATCGGCTTCTCAGCTTCCCGCTGACCCATGTGTCGCTGTATCAACTGACGCTGGAGCCCAATACGCTGTTTGCTGCGCGGCCGCCGCAGGGCCTGCCGGACGATGACTGCCTGGCGGAGATGCAGACGCTGGTTGCCCAGCGGCTTGCTCAAAGCGGTCTGAAGCGCTATGAGGTCTCGGCCTATGCGGCAGCGGGCCAGCAGTCTCAGCACAACTTGAATTATTGGACGTTTGGGGACTATCTCGGAATTGGGGCAGGGGCACACGGAAAAATATCGCTGGCCAATCGGATTTTGAGAACGGTCAAGGCCAGAAATCCGGATGCCTATTTGAGCGCGAATG
>Ga0255212_1000447_pt1 | contig 10531 bp, 9 predicted proteins | sample Miss_Yuk_RepC_8d_FD_188425 | JGI IMG/M metagenome (GOLD analysis project Ga0255212, IMG submission 188425) | Freshwater microbial communities from Mississippi River, Louisiana, United States - Miss_Yuk_RepC_8d | ecosystem: Environmental > Aquatic > Freshwater > River | place: USA: Louisiana...
GCCTGGCCCGCGCCCGGATGGGCGCCACCCTGGCTCACGGCGCGCACCGCAGCCAGCGGCGCGGCCTCGTCGTAGAAGCGGCGGCCCAGCCGGTGCTGGCCGGTGGCCATCGGGTAGAGGCCGAAGTTGACCTCGCCCACCGCGATCTTCGGGCTCTTGTCGGCGTCGTCGGGCAGCATCAGCTGGTAGCTGCGGTCGCAGGCCAGGGCCAGCTCCAGCAGCGTGCCGGCGAAGCAGGAGCCCGGCTCGATCAGCGCGAACAGGCTGCGCGAGGACACGTCCAGCCGGCTGAAGCCGCGGCGCAGCAGGCCGATGGTCTCGCGCACCAGCCAGTGGCCCTGGTGGGCCAGCAGCGTGGCGTCCATCGCCTGCACCGCCGCCACGTCGCCGCGGGTCTTGAGCAACCACGTGCCGATGTCCAGCTCGTTGGTGCGCATCTGCAGGATGGCGTCCTCCAGCTCGCGGCCCAGCTGCAGCGGGTACCAGGCGGCGCCGGCGGCGGTGATGCCGGCGATGTCGGTCGGCTGCGCGCCCTGCGGGCCGGCCACGGTGAAGGTGGCGGTGCGCTTGGCGCGGTCGATCTCCACCGTCACGTGCTGGTAGCGCAGCGCGTCGGCCTCGTCGCGGCGGGCCAGGCGCGGCAGGGCCACGCCGGCGGCGTCGACCGGGCGGTCGCTCTGCGCGGCCAGCTGCAGCGCGCGTTCCTGCACCTTGGCGGCGAACTGCGCCGGCTTGGCGATGTCGTCGACCAGGCGCCAGTCCTTGGCCTTCTGGCCGCGCACGCCTTCGCTGGTGGTGCAGAAGATGTCGGCCAGGTCGTGGCGCACGTGGCGCTTGTCGGTGACGCGGGTCAGGCCGCCGGTGCCGGGCAGCACGCCCAGCAGCGGCACCTCGGGCAGGCTGACCGCGCTGCTGCGGTCGTCGACCAGGATGATCTCGTCGCAGGCCAGGGCCAGCTCGTAGCCACCGCCGGCGCAGGCGCCGTTGACCGCGGCCAGGAACTTCAGCCCGCTGTGGCGGCTGCTGTCCTCGATGCCGTTGCGGGTCTCGTTGGTGAACTTGCAGAAGTTCACCTTCCAGGCGTGGCTGGACAGGCCGAGCATGAAGATGTTGGCGCCGGAGCAGAACACCTTGTCCTTGGCGCTGGTGACGACGACGGTGCGCACCTCGGGGTGCTCGAAGCGGATGCGGTTGAGCGCGTCGTTGAGCTCGATGTCCACGCCCAGGTCGTAGCTGTTGAGCTTGAGCTTGTAGCCGGGGCGCAGGCCGGCGTTCTCGTCGAAGTCGGCGGCCAGCGTGGCCACCGGGCCCTCGAAGCGCAGCTTCCAGTGCTTGTACTGGGACGGGTCGGTCTGGTACTCGACGCGGGTGGGTTGGCTCATCGCGGTCTCCGGTCAGTGCACTGCAAGATAGTGCATGTCTTGGCTGTCGTGGCACGCATTATGGTGCATGCATTTGGACTGTCAAGCAGGGACATGCAGTTTTCTGCCTGTCTTCGATCGGGCCGGGTGGACCGGGCGGTGCGCCTGCGGCATGGTCAGGCCGGCAGGCGCAGGGCCGCGCGCACCCGGCTGCGCAGGGCCTGGAAGGTGGCCTCCAGCGGCGCGGCGCTGGTGTCCACCGCCATGTCGGCCTTGGAATAGAAGGCGGCGCGGCCGGCCAGGATCTGGCGCAGGTCGTCCATCGCCTCGGCGCTGGCGGCCATCGGCCGCAGGTCGCCCTGGGCGCGCACGCGGGCCATGTGGTCCTCGGGCGCGGCCTGCAGCCACACCGTGGTGCAGTGGGCCAGCAGCAGGTTGAAGGTGGCCGGGTCGGAGACCAGGCCGCCCGGGGTGGCGATCACCGCCTCGGGGTAGATCTGGATCGCCTCCTCCAGCGCGCGGCGTTCGTAGCGGCGGTAGGCGGCCTGGCCGTAGAGGGCCTGGATCTCGGCGATGCTGCAGCCGGCGAACTTCTCGATCTCGCGGCTGAGCTCGACGAAGGGGTAGCCCAGGTCCTCGGCCAGCAGCTGGCCCAGCGTGGACTTGCCGGCGCCGCGCAGCCCGATCAGCGCCACCTGCTGGGTGTTGCGCCGGTGCGCCCCGGCCTGGCCCGGTGCGCCGCCGGCGCCCACGGCCTCGGTGATGGCGATGCGCGCGCGGCGCAGCGCGGCCTCGTCGCGGTGCTCCAGCAGTTCGCGGATCAGCAGCCACTCGGGCGAGGAGGTGGTGACGTCGCCGATCAGCTCGGCCAGCGGACACTGCAGCGCCTGCGCCACCTGCTGCAGCACCAGGAAGGACGCGTTGCCGATGCCGTACTCGAGGTTGGCCAGGTGGCGCTCGGAGACGTCGGCGGCGACGGCCACCGCCTTGCGCGTCATGCCGCGGCGCGCGCGCAGCGCCCGCACCCGCTCGCCCAGGGCCAGCAGCGCGGGGTTCTTGTCCTCGCCGGGCGGGCCGTCGGCAGGCCGGGCAGCCGGCGCCTCGGTGGCCGGGTCCGGCTCGGCGTCCAGCTTCGGGGTTATCCCGGACGAATGCATTATAGTGCTTGACACGGTATGGGGTCGGCAGTACTGTACTTCCGCTTGCACAATACTTCATCTCGCCAGCCCCCGCAAGCCGGCGAGGTCCAACGGAGCCCCACCGTGCCGCAGAACGCGTTCCGCGCCCAGATCGCCGCCCTGACCGCCCAGATCGCCGGCCGCCCGCTCGACGCCGCGCTCGACGCCTGGCTGAACGCCGAGCACGGCCCCGGCAGCGACAGCTACACCGGCCTGAAGGCCGCCTGCCAGCAGGGCGTGGCCGAGGGCTGGCTGTGCCAGCGCGAGGGCGGCGGCATCCGCTATGGTCGCATCTTCAAGCCTGCACCTGAGCTGCGGGGCTTTTCGGTGGATGTGGTGGATATGCACAATGTCGTGGGCCCGCACCACCGCCACCCGCACGGTGAGATCGACCTGGTGATGCCGCTGGATGAAGGCGCCTTGTTTGACCAGCATGCAGCCGGCTGGCTGGTGCTGCCCCCCGGCAGTGCCCATCGGCCCACGGTCAGTCAGGGCCGGGCCCTGGTGCTGTACCTGTTGCCGCAAGGGGCCATCGAGTTCACTGGCGAGTAAAAATCCGCTGATTCCCCCACACGCCCCGCACCAAAACCACAGCACACCTGGCAGGAGACACACCGTGAACCCACCCGCCCCCCTTCCTGAGAAATTCAATTTCGCGGCCCATCTGCTCGAACTCAATCGCGCCCGCCCCGACAAGACGGCTTTTATCGATGATGCCGGCAGCCTGAGCTACGGTCAGCTCGAGGAGCAGGTACGTCGCATGGCCAGTACCCTGAAAAGCCTGGGCATCAAGCGCGAAGAACGGGTGCTGCTGGCCATGCTCGATGTCAATGACTGGCCGGTGGCCTTTCTGGGCGCCCTGTACGCCGGCGTCGTGCCGGTGGCGGTCAACACCCTGCTCACCGCCGAGGACTATGCCTACATGCTGGCGCACTCACGCGCGCAGGCCCTGCTGGTCTCGGGCGCGCTGCTGCCCACCCTGCGCAATGCGATCAGCCAAAGCGCCCATGAGCTGGGCGCGGTGCTGGTGTCGCGCCCAGCGGGTCCGCTCAACCCGGGCGAGCAGGCCTTGGACGCCTTGCTCGCAAGCCATGCACCGGCCACAGACCCAGCCGCCACCGGCGCGGACGACCCGGGCTTCTGGCTCTATTCCTCGGGTTCCACCGGCCGACCCAAGGGCACGGTACATACCCATGCCAACCCTTACTGGACCAGCGAGCTCTATGGCCGCAAGCTGCTGCAGCTGCGTGAAGACGATGTCTGTTTTTCAGCCGCCAAGCTGTTCTTTGCCTATGGCCTGGGCAACGCCCTGACCTTCCCCCTGAGCGTGGGCGCCACCACCTTGCTGATGCCTGAGCGCCCCACGCCCGATGCGGTGTTCAAGCGCTGGCAGGGCGAGGTCGGTGGCATCAAGCCCACCATCTTTTTCGGCGCACCCACTGGTTATGCCGGCATGCTGGCCCACCCGGCCTTGCCAGGTGCCAGCGAGGTGGGCTTGCGCATGTGCTCCTCTGCGGGCGAAGCCTTGCCCTCGGAGCTGGGTGAACGCTTCACCGCCCACTATGGGGTGCATATTGTTGACGGCATCGGCTCGACTGAAATGCTGCACATCTACCTGTCCAACCAGCCCGATCGGGTGCGCTACGGCTCCACCGGCTGGCCGGTGCCAGGCTACGAGATCAAGCTGATGGCCGAAGACGGTCAGCCGGTGCCCGATGGCGAGCCGGGTGACCTCTACATCCAGGGCCCGTCTTCGGCCATGATGTACTGGGGCAACCGCGTCAAATCCCGCGAGACCTTCCAGGGCGGCTGGACCAAGAGCGGCGACAAATATGTGCGCAATCCCGATGGCAGCTACACCTACGCGGGCCGTAGCGACGACATGCTCAAGGTCAGCGGCATCTATGTCAGCCCCTTCGAGGTCGAGGCCACTCTGGTGCAACACCCGGCGGTGCTGGAAGCCGCAGTGATCGGCAAGGAAGATGCCGATGGCCTGACCAAAACCAAGGCCTTTGTGGTGCTCAAGCCAGGTGCGAGCGCCGATGAGGCTGAGCTCAAGGCCTTCGTCAAGGACAAGCTGGCACCCTACAAGTACCCGCGCTTCATCGAGTTCGTCAGCGAACTGCCCAAGACTGCCACCGGCAAGATCCAGCGCTTTCGCCTGCGCGAGCAGGAGGCTGGCAAGTCTTGAGTGCCATCGCCCAGACCGTCGATTCCAGTATTGAGTTCGCCACCATCGCCTGGCGCGGCCAGGCGATGCGCATCGAATATGGCTGGATTTCACCCGAGCGCGAACAGGCGCCGCTGATGGTGTTTCTGCACGAAGGCCTGGGCTCGCTGGCGATGTGGAAGGACTTTCCCCAGCAGCTGTGCGATGCCCTGGGCTGCCGAGGCCTGGTCTGGTCGCGTCCGGGCTATGGGCGCTCCACCCCGCGTGCACCGCAAGAGGTCTGGCAGGCCGACTTCATGCATCGCCAGGCCTACGAGGTGATGCCCGCCCTGCTCCAGGCCCTGGGTCTGGGCGAGCAGGACAAGGTCTGGCTGTTTGGCCACAGCGATGGCGCCTCGATAGCCCTGCTCTACGCGGCCCGCTACACACAACAGGTTACCGGTGTGATTGCGCTGGCCCCGCACATCTTTGTGGAAGACCTGTCGCTGGCCAGCATCGAAAAGGCCCGCCACACCTACCAGAGCACCGACCTGCGTCAGCGCCTGGCGCGTTACCACGACGACCCCGACTCCGCCTTCTGGGGCTGGAACCGGGCCTGGCTCGATCCCGGATTCCGTGCCTGGTCGATCGAAGCCGAAGTGGCCAGGCTGCGCTGCCCGGTGCTGGCCATTCAGGGCGAGGACGATGAATACGGCACAATGGAACAGATTCGAGGCATTGCCCGACTGGTCCAGGACTGTGAATTGCTGGCCTTAGCCCATTGTGCTCACTCTCCCCAACGCGACCAGCCGCAGCAGGTGATGGCTGCTGTCACCGATTTTTTTCAACGAAACTCGTTCAAACCGTAAAGGAGACTTGCATGAAACTGATACGCTGCACCACCCTGGCCCTGGCCATTGCCACCCTGGCAAGCCCACTGGCCCTGGCCCAATCTGCGCCCAAGCTCAAGGTGGGGCTGATGCTGCCGGCCACCGGCACCTTTGCCGCCCTGGGCACGGCCATCGAGAATGGCTTCAAGCTCTATGTCGACCAGAACGGCGGCAAGCTTGGCGGCCGCGAGATCCAGTATTTCAAGGTCGATGACGAGAGCGACCCGGCCAAGGCGACCGACAACATCAACAAGCTGATCAAGCGTGACAATGTCGATGTCGTGGTCGGCACAGTCCACTCCGGCGTGGCCCTGGCCATGGCGCGTGCGGTGCGCGACGGCAAGACCATGCTGATCGTGCCCAATGCCGGCGCCGACGAGATCACCGGCGCCCTGTGTGCGCCGCACATCATCCGCTCGAGCTTCAGCAACTGGCAGCCTGGCTATGCCACGGGGGTACTGGCTGCGCAGAAGGGCTACAAGCGCGCCATGACCATCACCTGGGGCTATGCGGCGGGCAACGAGACCGTCAAAGGCTTCAGCGAGGCCTTTGAGAAGGGCGGCGGCAAGATCATGAAGAACCTCACCCTGCCCTTTCCCAATGTCGAGTTCCAGGCGCTGCTGACCGAGATCGCCGCGCAGAAGCCCGATGTGGTCTTTGCCTTCTTCGCTGGCGGCGGCGCGGTCAAGTTTGTCAAGGACTACGACGCGGCCGGTCTGAAGAAAACCATTCCGCTGATGGGCTCAGGCTTCCTGACCGACGGCACGCTGGACGCCCAGGGCGAATCGGCCCAGGGCCTGCTCACCTCGCTGCACTATGCCGATGGCCTGAACACCCCGCGCGACAATGCATTTCGCAACAAGTACGCCGTGACCTACAAGATGCAGCCCGATGTCTATGCGGTGCAGGGCTACGATGCAGCGCAGATCCTGGCCGCTGGCCTCAATGCGGTCAAGGGCGACTTCAGCAAGCGCGATGCCATGGTGGCGGCCATCCGCAAGACCACCATCGACAGCCCACGCGGCAAGTACACGCTGAGCGCGGCGCATAACCCAGTTCAGGACTTCTATGTCCGCGAAGCCAAGGGCCGCGAAAATGTCATGACCGGTATTGCAGTCAAGGTCCTGCCCGATCCGGCGCGCGGCTGCAAGATGTGAGCGAGGCACAACCCCAGGCCAAGCGCACTGCGTGTGCTTGGCCACCCCCTTGCAGGGAGCAATGCCAGCGGCCCGGCACAGCCGGCACCAAGGCTTTCCTGGCCTGGGGGCACTTCTGATCTCCCACTTTGTGAGACCGAATGGACCTCGCCACTTTCTTCATCCAGTGCTTGAACTCGCTGCAATACGGGCTGCTGCTGTTCTTGGTTGCTTCTGGCCTGACCCTGATCTTCGGCATCATGGGGGTGATCAACCTGGCGCACGGCAGCTTCTACATGATCGGCGCTTACATGGCCTATGCACTGGCGCCGCTGGTGGCATCCACCTTTGGCGGCGGCTTCTTCGCCACCCTGTTTGTCGGCATGGTGCTGGCGGTGCTGCTCGGTTATGTGCTGGAGTGGGCCTTTTTCAGCTTCCTCTACGAGCGTGAGCATCTGCAACAGGTGCTGATGACCTACGGCCTGATCCTGGTGTTCGAGGAACTGCGCAGCCTGATCGTGGGCGATGATGTCTATGGCGTCCAGGCGCCGCCGTGGCTGGCCGGCACCATTCCGCTGGGCGATGTGATGACCTACCCGGTCTATCGCATCTTCATCAGTGTTGCCTGCCTGCTGCTGGCCATAGGCATGTGGCTGGTTTTCACCCGCACCCGGCTGGGCATGATGATCCGCGCCGGCGCGACCAACCGCGAGATGGTGCAGGCGCTGGGGGTGGACATCAAGTTCCTCTACCGTGTGGTGTTCGCCGCCGGGGTAGCGATTGCCGTCTTTGCCGGCATGGTGGCTGCCCCGGTGTCCAGCGTCTATCCGGGCATGGGCAACCAGGTGCTGATCATCTGCTTTGTGGTGGTGGTGATCGGCGGCATCGGCTCGATTCGCGGCGCCCTGCTCGCTGCCTTGCTGATCGGGATTGTCGACACCTTTGGCAAGGTGGTGTTTCCCCAGGCCGCAGGCGTGCTGGTCTATGTGCTGATGGCGCTGATCCTGCTGTGGAAGCCCGATGGCCTGTTTCGAGCCGGCTGACCATGATAGCCCGCGCCCCCCTGCTCTTTGTCACTGCCGCCTTTGCGCTGCTGGCAGCCTATCCGCTGGTGGCGGGCGAGTTCGGCGTTGATCTGGTAGCCAAGATCATGATCTATGCGATCTTTGCGCTCAGCCTGGAATTGCTGGCTGGCTCCACCGGGCTGGTCTGCTTTGGCCACGCGGCCCTGTTTGGCATCGGGGCCTATGCCGCGGTGCTGCTCTCGCCGCAGAACGAGGCTGCCGCCCTGCACTGGCTGCTGCCGGCCTCTGTGCTGGCGGCTGCCGCCTATGCCCTGTTCATGGGCGCGCTGTCGCTGCGCACCAAGGGGGTTTACTTCATCATGGTGACCCTGGCCTTTGCCCAGATGGCCTATTACGTGATCCACGACACACCCCTTGGCGGTGGCACCGACGGCATCTACCTCAACTTCAAGCCAGTGCTGACCCTGGGCGGCACCACTTTGCTGAACCTGGACCTGCCCGAGACCTTCTACGGCTTCACCCTGGCTACCCTGGTGCTGGTGTTTTGCTTTCTGGCGCTGCTGCTGCGCTCGCGCTTTGGCCGCGCCCTGGCGGGCATCAAGGACAACGAGCAGCGCATGCGCGCCACCGGCTTTTCCACCTACCCCTACAAGCTGGCCGCTTTTGTCATCTCCGGCGGCATTGCCGGGCTGGCCGGCTTCCTGTTTGCGGTCAAGGACGGTGTCGTCAATCCTGAACTGCTGAGCTGGCACCTGTCGGGGTCGGTGCTGATCATGATCATCCTGGGCGGGCTGGGTCATCTGCGCGGGGCCCTGATTGGCGCCTTTGCCTTTGTGCTGCTGCAGGAGCTGTTCAAGTCGGAGGCCATCTTTGGCAACTTTGCCAAGCACTGGCACCTCGGGCTGGGCCTGACCATCATCGCCTGTGTGGCCCTGCTGCCGCGCGGTCTGGTCGGACTGCCGCAACTGATTTCCCAAAGACTGAGTGGAACGCGCAGCCTACGCGATGGAGACAGCCCCGATGAGCCCGCCTGAAGTACTCTTGCGTGGCATCGAGCTCACCCGCCGCTGGGGTGGCTTGGTGGCGGTCGACCGGGTTTCGCTCGAGCTCGCGCGTGGCAGCGTGCATGCAGTGATCGGCACCAACGGTGCCGGCAAGTCCACCCTGATCAACCTGCTGTCGGGCGAATACCCGCCCTCCTCGGGCCGGGTCGAGCTGCTGGGTCAGGATGTCAGCAACTGGTCACAACCCAGGCGGGCCCAGGCCGGCCTGGGGCGCAGCTATCAGCGCAACACCATCTATGCCAACTTCAGCGTCTTCGAGAACTGCCGGCTGGCCGCCCAGGCCCGACTGCAGCGGCCCTGGGCCTGGTGGGAAAGCGCTCAGCGTTGCCCGGCCAGCCGGGAAAAAGCCGAGGCGGTTTTGCAGCGCACCGGCTTGTACCCGATGCGTGACCGACAGGCCGGCCTGCTTTCACATGGCCAGAAGCGCCAGCTGGAGATCGCCATGTGCCTGGCCACCGACCCCCAGGTCCTGCTGTTGGACGAACCCCTGGCTGGCATCGGCCCGGAGGAAACTGATCGCATGCTGGAGCTGCTGGCCGAGCTCAGGCCCGGCCACGCCATCCTGCTGGTCGAGCACGATATGGACGCGGTGTTTCGCATCGCCGACCGCATCACGGTCATGGTCAACGGCACGGTGATCGCTTCGGACACGCCCGAGTCGATCCGCTCCAATGCAGATGTGCAGACCGCCTACCTGGGTGAAGAGCAGCCATGAGCGCCGAACTGATTGTCGATGCCCGCGACATCCATGCCTGGTATGGCAGCAGCCATGTGCTGCATGGGGTGGACCTGCAGATTGCACGCGGCCAGACCGTGGGCCTGCTGGGGCGCAATGGCATGGGCAAAAGCACCCTGATCCGTTCCCTGCTGGGCCTGGTGAGCCAGCGCGAGGGCAGCATCCATCTCTTCGGCCAGGACGCCTCGCACGCCCGGCCCCACCAGGTGGCACGCCTGGGCCTGGCCTATGTGCCCGAAGGCCGTGGCGTCTTTCCCAACCTGAGCGTGCGCGAAAACCTGGTGATGGCCGCGCGCAGGGGCCGTGATGGGCGCAGCGACTGGACGCTCGAGCGGGTGCTGAGCACCTTTCCCCGTCTGGCCGAGCGCCAGGGCCATCTGGGCGCTCAGCTCTCCGGCGGTGAGCAGCAGATGCTGTCGATCGGCCGCGCCCTCATGACCCACCCGGACCTGATCATCCTGGATGAGGCCACCGAGGGGCTGGCGCCCCTGATCGTGCGCGAGATCTGGCGCGTGATCGATGAAATCCGGGCCAGCGGCATGGCCACCCTGATTGTGGATCGCGACTGGCGCAAGGTGCTCGCGCGCAGCGACCGTGCCCTGGTGCTGCAAAAAGGCCAGCTGGTGCTCAGCGGAGAGTCAGCCGCCATCGCGCGCGACCCCACCCTCACCAGCTATCTGGGCGTCTAAAGCCAGAGCACTGGGTCAGTACTGCGCCCCACGCACCCATAGCCTGCAGCCAATCTGGGAAAATCCCTAGCCCCCGCCCCCTCCAATTCCATTCAGCTCACCTCTCACAAGGAACTCCTCATGCGCACCCAGGTCGCCATCATTGGCGCCGGCCCAGCGGGCCTCTTGCTTGGCCAGCTGCTGCACCGTGCTGGCATCGACAACATCATTCTGGAGCGCCAGAGCGCCGACTATGTGCTGGCGCGCATCCGCGCGGGCATCCTGGAGCAGATCACGGTTGATCTGCTGCATGAAGCGGGCGTT
>Ga0255212_1000455_pt1 | contig 10414 bp, 4 predicted proteins | sample Miss_Yuk_RepC_8d_FD_188425 | JGI IMG/M metagenome (GOLD analysis project Ga0255212, IMG submission 188425) | Freshwater microbial communities from Mississippi River, Louisiana, United States - Miss_Yuk_RepC_8d | ecosystem: Environmental > Aquatic > Freshwater > River | place: USA: Louisiana...
TTTAGTAATAAGTTGAGAATCTTGGCTAGGTGTTTCATTACAAGTAGGCAAACTGCTAAATGTTGTATTTCCAGACACAGATAATGATGTAAAATAACCTGTTGCTCCAGTGATTCCTCCTGGAGCTAATATTTGTTGTGATGCTGATAGATTTGTAAAAGAACCTGTTGTTCCGGTTATACCTGCTGGAGCTGATATTTGTTGTGATGCTTTTAAGTAAGAAAAAGAACCTGTTGCTCCGGTGATTCCTCCTGGAGCTGATATTTCTTGTGATACTGATAGATTTGTAAAAGAACCTGTTGCTCCTATGATTCCTCCTGGAGCAAAAATTGTTTGATTAAATGTATTAATTCCTAACCATGTATTATTTGAACTTATAAGATTTCCTGATGTGTTATATGTTGCATCTGCAAATCCTTTAGTAATAAGTTGAGAATCTTGGCTAGGTGTTTCATTACAAGTAGGCAAACTGCTAAATGTTGTATTTCCAGACACAGATAATGATGTAAAATAACCTGTTGCTCCAGTGATTCCTCCTGGAGCTGATATTTGTTGTGATGCTGATAGATTTGTAAAAGAACCTGTTGCTCCGGCGATTCCTCCTGGAGCTAATATTTGTTGTGATGCTGATAGATTTGTAAAAGAACCTGTTGTTCCGGTTATACCTGCTGGAGCTGATATTTGTTGTGATGCTTTTAAGTAAGAAAAAGAACCTGTTGCTCCGGCGATTCCTCCTGGAGCTGATATTTCTTGTGATACTGATAGATTTGTAAAAGAACCTGTTGCTCCTATGATTCCTCCTGGAGCTGATATTTGTCCAGTAAAATTACTGTTTCCATTCACATCTAACGCATAACCATTACCTGGATTATAGTGTCCTCCTATACCAACATAAGAACCTGGAATTTTTATACTTTCTGTTGATGTTCCTAATACAATTTGGTTTGAAGCATCTATTATAGCATTTGCTCCTAATGCAGTGGATTGTGTAATGGATATTGAACCAGAAACATCTGTTTGATAACCTAAAAATGTGTTATTTGAACTATTATTCAAATGGTAGCCAGAATTATAACCAACCGCACAATTATTATTACCTGTTGAATTAGTGAATAATGACTGATTCCCAAATGAACAATTGTTATTAGCAGTCAAATTATTAATCATTGAATTTAATCCAATCGCACAATTATTATTACCTGTTGAATTATTGTATAATGAATTTGTGCCAAATCCAAAATTATAACTACCTGTTTTATTGTATATTAATGCATCGTAACCAACTGCTGTGTTATAGTAACCGGTAGTATTATAATATAATGCATTGTTTCCTAATGCCATGTTTGAAGCAATATTTCCACCACCTTTTCCAACAGTGAGTGAATTTATATTAGCATCATATGAGGTGTTTAAATTTGTGAAAGAACCAGTTGCTCCTATTATAGCTCCAGCAGATATTATTTCTTGTGATACTGATAGATTTGTAAAATGTCCTGTTCCACTCACATCTAATGTATAACCATTACCTGGGTTATAGTTTCCTCCTATACCAACATAAGAACCTGGGATTTTTATATGTTCTGTTGATGTACCTAATACAATTTGGTTTGAAGCATCTATTGACGCATTATATCCTAATGCTGTTGAATATTCATAACGATTGTTAGAATTATCTACAGATGTTAGAGCTCCTAAATATGTATTATAATTTCCTGATATATCATAATTACCAGCTTGATATCCAATTGCAACTCCATTATTGCCTTGATTAGTTAGACCAGCTTGATTACCAATCGCAACTCCATTAGTGCCTTGATTAGTTAGACCAGCTTGATTACCAATCGCAACACCATTAGTGCCTTGATTAGTTAGACCAGCATTTTTACCTATATTAATATTTGTATCTCCAACTACCCATGCTGCTGAATTCCAATAAATATAGTCACCATAATTTATTCCATTATTAATAATTCCACCAGGTCCTGTAGGTCCTGTAGGTCCTACAGAGCCGTTTTGTCCTGATCCATTTGTTGTAAAATATAATGATTTAGCATATGACATTACTATAATAATATAATAATATAATAATATAATTAGAAAATATAACAATATAATAATATAATTATCGATATAAATTTAAGATTATTTGTCCAATTTTCACAAGTTCATTACGAAGTGGGATAAATCTTTAAGGGATTAAATAAGTATTTTTCTAAATAAATATTACAAAAATTTTAAGTTTTTCTAAATAATGCACATTTTACACAGCTAAATTTTGATAATTTTCGCACAGTAATGGAAAATATGACCCTTTAGGAAAATATCACCTTTAGGAAAATATCAGTCTAAATTTTCAAGGGTGTAAACTATAAAATAAAATTATATATATATATATATATTGATATGTCAAACAAAATTAAAAATGGAATATCATACGAAAGTAATGGATGGAAATATATATCCATTCATGGGAATCCTAGAGAAAGAGGATATGCTTATGGATATTTATGTGCTAAAGATTTTAAAGAAATCCAAACTGTCTTAAAATTTCTAATGATGGAAGCTTTTGGAAAAGATTGGGATTACTTTATTAAAGAAATATCAGATGGTTTTAAAGATATGACTGAAAAAGATTTTCCTGAACTTTATGAGGAAATGATTGGTATAACTGAAGGGTTAAATGCAGCTGGAACTAAAACTACCATTGATGAAATAATTGCTTGGAATTTTTATTGTTCTATACCATATTGGTATTCGTCTGTTTCAGAGTCACATACATCAAAAGAAGGTGGTGCAAAGGATCATTGTAGTGCCTTTATTGCTGTTGGAGATTGGACTGAAGATGGAAAAATAGTTTGTGCTCATAATTCATTTAGTGACTTTATTGATGGTCAATTTAATAATGTGATATTAGATATAAATCCAGTTAAAGGTCATAGAATGATAATGCAAACATCGCCCTGTTGGATTTGGAGTGGTACAGATTTTTTTGTAACTTCAAAAGGTATTATTGGAACTGAAACAACAATTGGTGGTTTTTTTCCATATGAAAAACGTTATCCAATTGGTTACAGAATAAGAAAAGCAATGCAATATGGAAATACAATGGACGAATATTGTGAAATACTTTTACATGAGAATTCGGGTGATTACGCTAATTCTTGGTTGTTTGGAGATATAAATACAAATGAAATTTTACGTATTGAATTAGGCCTTAAATATCATAATATTGAGAGAACAAAAAATGGTTTCTTTATAGGTTTTAACGCTCCTTACGATGAACGTATTAGAAATTTAGAAGTAAATAATTCAGGATTTTATGATGTTAGAAGACATCAAGGAGCCAGATTAGTTAGGCTTGGAGATTTGATGGATGAATATAAAGGAAAAATTAATATCGATATCGCTAAGAAAATAATTAGTGATCATTACGACGTTTATTTAGAAAAAGATAATAATCCATGTTCCAGAACAGTTTGTGCTCATTATGATTTAGATGCAAGAGAATATATGTCTCAAGAATCTAGACCAAAACCATTTGCGCCTCGTGGTGCTGTTGATGGCATAGTTTGTGATACAAATTTAGCTAAGAGAATGGGATTTATTGGGCGTTATGGAAATTCATGTGGTATGCCGTTCATTAAAGATGATTTTTGTAAAAAACATAGACAATATTATAAATTTTGCCCATATTTAAAGGATAGACCAAGTGAACCTTGGACTGAATTTACTAGTGACAATAGTAAAATAAAAAGTAATTTTAGATTAACTAAAAAAGGTGGTAAAGGGTTAAATAAAACAAAAAAAATAAAAAAGAATTAAGAGTTATTTTTATTATTACGTATTTCAATATGATTACATACATTATTATCGCCTAAATGTCTTTTGCCGCATCTACACGTTAAAGGTAAATTTTCAAGATCTTCATAAAAATATTTAATAAAATTATGAACACCGCCAACATTATCAATATTTATATGATTGGCAAACTGCCCATTATTTAATATTGGGTCTCTTGTTATAATATTAAAATCTAAAACACATATTTTAATATCTTCAATTGTAATTATTTTATTAGTATATTTTCTATTATCTAATATAATATCTTGTTCTGATAATACATAATCGCTATTACAAATATAATTCATTAGGTTAACTTGATCGTCATATGTATTATATTTTCTAGATTCCATATTTTTGAATATTTCAACCAATATCTTTTTTGATGTTGGTTTTACAACCATAAAACCACAACATACGCCAAATCCCAATATTGAACTACATTCCTTAGGATATGATTTAGGACCGCCAATTTCAGTTGATACAATAATATCAAATGGTAAATCAACAATAAGTTGTATATCTTTTTCAATGATAACATCTAAATCACACATTACAAGTGGTTTATTGTTTCTTAACAATAAATCTAAATTATGTTTAAATCTTACTGCCCAAATATAACCATGAAAATTAGATTGAAATAATAGTTTATTTAACACATTTATATCTTCAAATATAACTATTTCAGCATTTTTACATTTATTTGTAATTCTATTATACCATATATCTTTAATTGGAGTATATTTTGGTCCATAACAAAATGTTGTGATATAATAACTCATTTTAAGTATTAAAGTATTCAAAACTTTAAGTATTAATTATGGAAATATATTTGGTAAATTTTCAATTAAATTTACAGATTTAATATTTTTATCTGTGTATGTTTTTCTATAATACATAGTTGGATTATTTAATATTGCAATGATTACCATTATATCTTTTTGAATATCTCCTCCTAGAATAATGACATTTTCAAGATATTTATTTACATTTTTACAACCAAAGTAAATTGGCATACAATTATACATTAATGGAGTAATAACTTTTTCTGAAAAATAATGATTACAAATGGTATTTTCAATACAAATAGAAAAGGAATATGTTTCATAAGGTTCAGCGTCATTAAATTCACCAATAACTCTATTATACTTATATTTCCTTGAACCACGACCATAAATATCAATTGGTAAATTAAGTTCAATAATTTTTTCAACTAATTGATGGCGATATAAATGTCCAGGTGCAAATTGTTTTTCACTTACAATAATAGACATTAATTTATTTTTAAATGAAATTTCTCTTGGAGGTCTTGAATGCCACATATAGCCAAAATGTTCTATAAATGGTTCTGGTAAATCAAATTTATCACCAATAAAATATCTCCCAATATATTTTTTAGCATATTCTATAAATCGTGGAGTTAAACCTAGAAAATAAATAGGTTCAAAGGCTAATCCTAGAACATTTTCTTTTGGTATTTTTAATTCCGGCATAGCGGTATTCATAATAATAGCATGTGTAAAATCATCGTTATTTGTAAAATAATATTTGTTATCTTTACCATAAAAAGAATAGTCATTAGAATAATTAATTCTTTCAAACGTTTCTTTACATTTATTACTTGGAGCAAATGAACAAAAAATTTTAATTTTAATCATTATTAATTAATTAAATAATATTATTTAAATAATAATGATAATAAATATTTTAAAAAAATATGATTATTATAATATAAAATGGATAAAGAAAACATATCTTGGAAATTAATTGATAAATATTTTAATGATAATCCAAATTGTTTAGTATCACATCATTTAGAATCATTTAATGATTTTTTTAAAAGCGGTATCAAAAGAATCTTTCATGAAAATAACCCAATTAGATTTATTGAAAGAGAAGACGAAAGTGTTCCTGGTAAAAGAAATGAATGTTTATTGTATTTAGGAGGCAAAGAAGGAAATAACATTTATTATGGTAAACCAGTTATTTATGATGATAATAATGCACATTATATGTTTCCAAACGACGCAAGATTGCGTAATATGACTTATGGAATAACAATTCATTATGATGTTGATGTAGATATCATATACTATGTTGGAGATGAAAAGAAAATATATAACATGTTAATTAATAAAGTCTATTTGGGTCGATTTCCCATTATGCTTCAATCAGATTTATGTATATTAAATGGTATGAATAGAGAAGTAAGATTTAATGCTGGAGAATGCCGTAATGATTATGGTGGTTATTTTATTATTGATGGTAAAGAAAAAATAGTTATCCCACAGGAAAAATTTGCTGATAATATGCTTTATATTAGAAAATACGGAGAAGATGATATATATAGTTATTCAGCTGAAATACGTTCTGTTTCAGAGGATTCCTCAAAACCAATAAGAACAACATCAGTTAAATTTGTAGCACCATCATCATCTTATAGCAATAATCAAATCGTTGTAGCTGTTCCAAATGTAAAAAAACCAGTGCCATTATTTATTTTAATGAGAGCATTAGGGGTTATTTCAGATAAAGATATTATTAGAACTTGTTTATTAGATATTGAAAAAAATGAGTCAATGGTTGATTTATTTATTCCTTCTATACATGATGCTAATAAATTTTTTACACAACAAAATTCACTCGAATATATTGCTGAATTAACAAAGAGGGGAACTATATCTGGTGTTATCGAAATTTTATCTGATTATTTTTTACCACATATTGGAGAATTAAATTTGCTAGATAAAGCATATTTTGTTGGTTACATGGTTTATCGTTTATTAAAAGTATATACAAAAGAAGAAAAGCCTACAGATCGTGATAATTTTAGATTTAAAAGAATTGAATTATCTGGAACACTTATTTATGATTTGTTTAGAGAATATTATTTGATTCAAAAGAAAGATATTGCGCGTAAAATAGATGAAGAATATTATTATCACAAGGGTTCTTATAAAGATGATGATACTTTGTCTCGAAAAGAAAAACAAGCTTTAAAGAAAAAGGTTCAAACAAAAGAAGCGGTTGAATCTAATAAATATAAAGATAATTTTATTAGTCTTATTGAATCAAATATAAAAACATTTTTTAAAGATAGAATTGTAGAACAAGGATTTAAAAAAGCATTTAAAGGTAATTGGGGTTCTGAAGCTCATACAAAGCGTTTAGGTGCGGTTCAAGACCTTAATCGTTTAAGTTGGTATACATTTATTTCACATTTACGTAAGATTAATTTGCCGTTGGATTCTAGTGCCAAAGTCGTTGGTCCACGTTTATTAAATTCATCTCAATGGGGTTTTATTTGCCCAATTGACACACCCGATGGTGGTAATATTGGTTTACACAAACATTTAGCAATAAGCACATATATAACAAGCGGTTCATCTGGAATTCCTATTATCAAATGGATTAGAGGAAATACACCATTACGTTTAATATTAGAATGCGGTCCAGAACAAATTGCAAACTCATCGAAAGTATTTGTTAATGGCTCTTGGATAGGCGTAACTGATGAACCATTTGAATTAGTTAATTTACTTAAATTATACAGAAGAAATGGTGTATTACCAGTTTACACAAGCTTATCATTTGATATTGAACATAATGAAGTATATATATATACTGATTCTGGTAGATTGACAAGACCAATTTATTATGTTTCAAACAATAAATTAAGTTATGAAAGAGGTCAAATAATTAAAGAATTAGAAAAAGGAGATATTAAATGGGAACAAATCATTTCTGGATTTTTGAGAAAAGGAGATGAAAATTTTAATACTAAAAATAATATTATTTATGAATTAATGAAATTATATCCTGATATAGGTTCTGATAAAGAGACGATTTTTAATAAACTTACTTCTAATCAAGCAATGGTTGATTATATTGATACAGCCGAAGAAGAAGCAGCTCTAATAGCTACTACACCAGATGATTTTAAAAGGAACAAATACTATACTCATATGGAAATAGATCCATCATTAATTTTAAGTGTAATGACTAATCTGGTTATTTATCCTGAAAATAATCCAATTACCAGAAGTTCTTTTTCATGTGGTCAAAGTAAACAAGCCGTTTCAGTATATCATTCTAATTATCAAATGCGCATTGACAAAATGGGAGTTATTCTTAATTATGGTCAAATTCCTTTGATAAAATCCAGATATTTAGATTATATTAATAAAGAAGAACAACCTTATGGTGTTAATGCTATTGTAGCAATTATGTCTTATACAGGTTATAATGTAGATGATGCTATTTTAATCAATGAAGGTTCAATATTACGTGGATTATTCAGAACAACATATTATTCAATGTATGAAGCGAGAGAAGAAAGTTCAAAAATTACAGGAATGAATAATTCAAAGTTTGCTAATATAGAAAAAAATAATGTGATTGGTAAAAAGAAAGGTTATGATTATAGTTTTTTAGATGATTATGGATTAATTAAAGAAAATACAGAACTAAATGATAAAATGATTTTGATAGGGAAAATTAATTCAAATTTATCAGACAAAGATACATTGATTGATGATTCAGTTAAACCAAAAAAAGGACAACTAGGTTATGTTGATAAGTCATTTATTACTCTTGGAGAAGAAGGATTTAATGTAGCGAAGGTTCGTTTGAGGGAAGAAAGAATACCAGCAATTGGAGACAAAATGGCTTCACGCGCTGGGCAAAAAGGAACAATCGGATTAATTATTCCTGAAGCAGATATGCCTTATTTAGAAGATGGAACTAGACCCGATTTAATTATAAACCCACATGCTATTCCTTCACGTATGACTATTGGTCAAATAGTTGAAAGTATGTTTGGTATTGCTTGTGTAAGTTATGGTGGATTTGGAGATTGTACAGCATTTCAAGTTAAAGGGTCCAATTATAATACATATGGTTCAATGCTTACAAAGGCCGGTTTTAATAATACAGGTAACCATATTGTATATAATGGTATGACAGGCGAACAGATCCAAGCAAACATTTATATGGGTCCAACATATTATATGCGTTTAAAACATATGGTTAAAGATAAGATAAATTATCGTGCTCGTGGTCCTAATCAACAACTTACCAGACAACCTGTGCAAGGTAGAGCAAATGATGGTGGTTTACGAATAGGTGAAATGGAACGAGATGGTATATGCTCTCATGGTTTAGCTTACTTTTTAAACGAATCGTTTTTAGTTAGAGGTGATGAATATTATATGGCTGTTTGTAATAAAACAGGAGCTATTGCTATTTACAATGAAGCAAAAAACCTTTTCCTAAGTCCCTATTCTGATGGTCCTATTAATTTTCATACTAATTCTGATGGAACAATGAACATAAAAAATCTCAGCAAATTTGGTCGTTCATTTAGCTTATTAAGAATACCTTACTCTTTTAAACTACTTATTCAAGAATTACAAGTTATGAATATACAAATGCGTATCATTACAGATGAAAATGTAGACCAACTATTAAGTATGTCTTATTCAAATAATATTAATAAACTTTTACACAACAAAGATGATAGAAATATTGAAAAGACCGATGCTTTAATAAAACGATTTGTTAGACAAATGGAAATACAAAGAAAAACGAACGAAAATTATGTTCATGAAGAAGCTCAATTATTGCCATCACCGGTAGTTCTTGATACAGAATCATCGCATACTCCACAATCTATTGATAATCCTCCATTGTCATATAATAATGATTCTAGGGAATATGGTTACCTCCCACCAGAAATGGGTTCAGTTTTGACGCCAACTGCTAATACAGCTACACCATATTTACCACCAACTGCTAATACAGCTACACCATATTTACCACCAACTGCTAATACAGCTACACCATATTTACCACCAACTGCTGATATTGCTACACCATATTCGCCACCTTATGCTCCTTATTCGCCAGCATACGATCCTGGTTCTAAATCATCGCCTTATATTCCTGGTGTTAATTCGCATATTTTGAGTTCAAATATTACACCTGACAAATCACCTCCAAATGCCTCAATTTTAGAAATACCAAAAGAAGAGGAAAAGAAAGAGGAAAAGAAAGATGAAAACAATGATTCATCCAAATCAAATGATTCTAGTAATAAAAAAGAAATTGACATACCTAGTGAATCAATTTCAGAGGTGTCTGCTTCAAATGAAACTAAAAAAATAACACTTTAATATATTTAATAAAATTGAAATAAAAATAATTCATTATCATTATATTATAATATAATATGGTAAATACAAACTCAAGTGTTATTATTTCTCAAATTTATCAATCCAGAAAAATTGTTCTGGAGCTTATGGATAAACAAGGTTTTGATGTATTAGGTTATGCGAACTTTAGCGTAAGTGAAATTAATGCTATGAAACAAAATAATCAATTAGATATGCTTTTAGAATCCAAACCTGAAAAAAGTGGAGAAAAAACTTCCAATGCCAATAAAATTTATATTCGCTACTATTTAGCAAAAACTATCAGACCTACAAATATTCATGAAATGATTGATGATTTGTTTGTTTTGACAGAAACTCTAAAAAAAAATGATACTTTGTATATTATTATAAAAGATAATGTT
>Ga0255212_1000456_pt1 | contig 10409 bp, 10 predicted proteins | sample Miss_Yuk_RepC_8d_FD_188425 | JGI IMG/M metagenome (GOLD analysis project Ga0255212, IMG submission 188425) | Freshwater microbial communities from Mississippi River, Louisiana, United States - Miss_Yuk_RepC_8d | ecosystem: Environmental > Aquatic > Freshwater > River | place: USA: Louisiana...
TATGGTATTGTTCTTCTATGAGCATCCTAATGTTAAAGTTCACTTTACTATCGATGCATTTGATACACAATTCTATCATATTGTCACCAGGACAAAAATTACTGATGACAATTTAAACGAAATCATTGATAAAATTGAAGGGATTAAACCTCTTGGAAGCACTAATATTGAATTTGCTCTTATAAAATCTGCTGAACAAATTACCTACCTTCAAACTCAATTTCCTAAAAATATTATTAATCACGTCTTTATGACTGATGGAGAAGCTACTGATGGTTCACAAAATATTGATGAGTTACAATCCATCGTTAATCCTAATATTACTAACGCATTTATCGGTTTTGGAATTCAACACGACTCAACGTTACTTAATGGTATCAGCTCCATAGGCAAAAGTGCGTACTATTTCATTGATAAATTAGAAAGCGCTGGTCTTGTTTATGGCGAAATTTTACATGGAATTGTTTATAAATTAATTACTTCTCCTGAAATCACCATTAATAATGGTTTCGTATATGATTATAAGACTAATACATGGGTCCAATCCCTTAAAATTTGTGATATCGTGAGCGAAGCCAATAAAACTTATAATATCGTATCGTCTGAACCAGAGAATTGTAGTGTTAATATCAAAGGAAACATCAATGACGCGATTGTTTCATTTCCAGCAACGCAGATTCAAACTGCTGATTTAACCACACAAATTTACAGACAACGCACATTACAATTGCTTTACGAGGCTAATGATTTAAATACTAGAAATCGCACTTATAATAATTCAATAGATGTAAGATTTATCCGGTTTAGTAACACAATTCAACCTGCTCTTTTAGATTTTCAAGAAGAAAATAAAAAATTTAAATTAAAACTCGCAAATTTTATAGAAGAAATTAAAGAATATATGATTGATAATGATTTAACGGAAGATAAATTTCTTAAAAATTTATGTGACGATATTTACATTTGCTACAGAACATTTGGCACCAAGTTTGGAACTATGTATTGTACATCAAGACAAACTTCTCAAGGAACACAGAGAATATACAACGTTTCTTATATTGAAGATACACCTACAGAAGACCTTTATAGAACCACATATCCCATTCCTGGATTATACAGACAAGTTGCTAGTGCTACCACTCATCCTTCACTATTTACACAACTCGGTTCTATTCAGCTAGATGAACTGATAGATGAACAATTCCCTTATGAAACCGACTTGCCAATTTTACATCATGAAGTTTCTAATTTTGTTGATACACCATATCTTGTACCTCAAGCTACTCAAATTATGAGAGAAATAAGCAGGACCTACAGCTAATTTTACTGAATATTATAAAAATGATGATCTATCGACTTATGAATCGGACTTTTCAATATTACATTGTGAATCTCCTAATTTTGCTACAGAACATTTGGCATCAAATTTTGAACAACATCAAGCGCATCAAAATTTTAAGTTCATGCGTCAATTCACATGACATGTATCTAATTTACTGAATAATATAAATATTAAGACATGTAACAATTAAAAATTTTGTAAAAAATATAAATTTTTTTTATGAACTTGAATAGCTTTTTTGTTTTTGTAATTCTGTTTGTAACTCACTTAATAATGGAAATTCATTTGGATTTATTGATTCGCTCAAAAAAGATGGTTGCGATTCTAATGGATTATCGTTTATATTCCACAAGTATTGCCAAATATTACTTATGAATGGCGGTTTATCTTTTACTTTTAATCTATAAGCACATGAATAATCTGGATTCGCAGCCATAGCACCACATGGATTACAAGGATTATTTAAAAATGTAAATCCTGGAATTATATTTTCCAAATCATTATAATCTACTGGTGTTACTTTTTTTGTTTGTTCCCCAAATATTCCTCCTTTACCTGTATATCTTACTCTCTCTAATGTTGGATTATTATCATTTTTCATATTACATTTTATTATATCATCTACCCTATTACCTAACAAACCCGACTCGTAAGGAAAATTGCCAAATCCACTTGGTAACTCCTCCATTTTATTACCTGATGGGTCCTTTACTAATACTCCGTTTATTAAAAATTGACCTTCTTTAGTTTGATATGTTAGAAGACGTATAATAGCTGCTTGATTATAAATTGTTCTTACGTAATTTGTAGCTGCCTCTGGAAGTGTTCTTATATATGGATTTCTGTTTATTGCTTCTTCAAATAACTTTATTACCTCTTGTGACCAAGGCCATTTACCATTTTTATTAAAATAATCTAATTCTTCCTCACTTGCTTGCGAGTTTATTATATTCATATCAAAAACTTTATTTTTATTTATTGTACTTTGAATTTTTAAAAAATCTTCATTCATTTTTTGTTGTGTCATTTCTTGTGTTTGTTCATCTATATTAAAACTTCCCGATATATTTAAACCAAACCCTTCTTTTGATAATCGAGAGAACCTATATAAAACTAATATTATCATTCCCACGATTAACCCATATGTTCTATTATTCATAAAAATTAATACCATTGACACAATTAGTATTAAATTCCCTAAAAGACTATTAAATAATGATACAAATATTTCAGGAATTAAGTATAGTAATAACCATAAACATATCAATATTGTTAATAATCCTATTAGTTTTATTTTTGTTTCTTCATTTAATTTAACTTTCATATATTATTAAATTATTTTTATAATTTAATAATATATATTATGCGTAAGAGTAAAAAAAATATTAAAAAAAAAAATAAAACTATTAAAAATAAATGTGCTGTAACTGATGAAGTTAAACGTTTAAGAAATATTATTAAGTATCTTAAAAAATATAAAAAAACTAAAAAAAATACTTAGACACCTGTTGACCCAAATCCACCATCGCCTCTAGCTGTTTTTTCACCTAAATCTTCACTCGAATTTACAAATTCAACAATTATTGGCAGCAAGTTAGGAGCGCAAATCTGTAGGTGTCTATCAAATTTGTTTGTATTTAATTCGTTTACATAAATAACATCAAACATTCCCATTAAATGACCCCTATATCCAGCATCAATAATACCAACATTATTTGCAAGACGAATATTTGACTTCGAAATACTTGACCTTGGATACATATAAAAACCTGTATTATATGTATTACCATTATTTTCTGCTATTTGTGCACTACATATTATTTTATAATCTAATTTATTAACACTCATTGATGTAAATCGTGTTATTTCAGGAGAAAATAAATCAAAACCCGCATCTATATGATGAATATTATTAGTCATTTTTAAATGTCTTTCGTTAATGGATTCAATATATTTTTTTTTTAATTCATCATCATCTGAATCAATAAAGATTTTTAGATACATATATTTTCCATAAATATTAAGTAAATCTTCGCTTAAGTTGCTTAACATATTTTTATTTATGAATTAATTTTAAGTATTTTTATTTAAAATTAATATAATATATGAATTCCTTAAGGTTACCGCGATTAGAATTAACTGAAGAACCTAACAAAAATAATGATTTTATTATTTTTCGTAACTCTATAAAAGGGAACAAAAATATAAAAAGCAAATTTATTACAAAAAAACATGTACATAAAAAAAAACATGGAACAAAAAAGAGAAAAATAAAAAAAGCAAAAAAGGGATTTTTAAATATATTTTGAAAATATATAAAAGTATTATCTTCTATATATGTATAATGTTTACGATTGGGTTGTTATTTTCACTCTTATTTCTCTCTAGTTACACTAATGGTTTTGAATACACAGATGAAGCATTTCTAGATCAGGTTGTGGAAATGCCGGGACTTCTTTGGAAACCTACTTTTAATCAATTTAGTGGTTATTTAAATCTTCAAGGCACACAAAAATTTATCCATTATTGGTTGGTCGAGGCGGAGGCTTCGCCTGAAACTGCACCACTTGTTTTTTGGACTAATGGGGGACCGGGTTGCTCGGGTTTAATCGGATTCATGACTGAACAGGGCCCTTTTAGACCAGATGCTAACGGCAATATCCAACCTAATCCATATGCTTGGAATAAAATTGCTAACATGGTCTTCTTAGAACAACCTGTAGGAGTAGGATTCTCATATTCTAATAATAATAACGATTATAAGATCGGCGATGAGCAAGCCGCCGCTGATAATCTAGCCACTATTATCGCGTTTTTCAATAAATATCCACATTTTAATCAAACCTCACTATTCATTACATCCGAATCTTATGGCGGACATTATATGCCTACCTGGGCTGATGCTATCATGAAATATAATGATGCTCAACAATATTCTCAAAATAAAATTAATTTCAAAGGATTTGCCGTCGGAAATCCTTATACCGATTATTACTCTGGAGTCGGTGCACAAATGGAAACCTATTGGGGCAAACAATTATTACCTAAACCTTTATGGGATAATTATATTAACAACGGTTGTACCGACCCTATTCAACAGCTTAATAATTCCATATGTACTTTCCTATTACTTGACTTTAATAAAAAAATTGGCAATCTTAACCCTTATGCTCTTGACTATCCTGTCTGTCTAACATCACAACAACGTAGAATACAACAATTTTTATTCGATTATGAAAATGATTATACCGAATATGAACCTTGTGAAGATAATTATGCTTCCAATTATCTTAATAAAATTGACGTTAAAAAATCTATTCATGTTAAGAACGATGTTCAATGGGAAGAATGCTCTAGAACCACCAAATATAATCTCGCTGATAAAATGCTTCCTATGGAACATTATTATAAGACTATACTCAACTCTAAAACTCATCCTGATTTAAGAATTCTTGTTTATTCTGGAGATGATGATGGGGTTTGTGGAACAATTGGCACTCAACGTTGGATTTATGACCTTGGTTTTTCTGTATCTTCATTATGGGACACTTGGTATGTTGATGGACAAACTGCTGGTTATATTACCAAATTTAATACTCCTCCCAAAGGGAGTAAAGATACTCGTTTTTCATTTATGACTGTTCATTTTGCTGGTCATGAAGTCCCTACTTATAAACCTAAAGAAGCCCTTCAACTTTTCCAAATGTATCTTGATAATAAAATCTAACTAACTTATAAATAGCTTAAACAAATATTTATATTATATCTATTATGAAAAAACCTGTAATCATAATAGATACCTTCAACACCATTGAACTACCAAAAGATAAAACCCCTATTGTTATTTGTGATATTGATCTTACTTTTATTCGACCTGTTCGTGATTATATTGATATTTATAATCTAATGAAACCTAAATTTTCCGATCCCATTCAACTCGAACGAATTGTTAATGATATAATTAATATGTCTCTTAGTTTCGGAATGGTTAAACATACTGATTATGAAGGATTTACCCAGATGTTAGAGAGAATTAATCAACTCGGAGGTAAATTTTTATTTTTAACTGCTCGTTCAGCTGTTTCTCACGGAAAAACTATCGATGATTTGAAAAAAGCTGGACTGCAAAATCCAGAAGAATTTGAAATTCATTATACAGGTAATGAAATTACCAAGGGACAATATATTCAAAGACATAATTTATTACAAGGTTATGATCATTATATTTTTATTGATGATTACCCACATTTTTTAGAATCTGCTTTACAAATTTATCCGGATATGAATGGCTATTTATTTAAATACCGCTAATTTTTTTCATGCTCTATCAAATCTAACTCAAGTAAACGATTATAAAAGAAACGATATCTCATTTCAAGTTTCTTTTTTTCCCATTTCATATCATCCAGTAATTTTGTTGCTTTAGATATTACATTTTGGTCACTACCTAATTCCTTTGCTTTTTTTATAATATTGTTTATTTTTTCTATTTCTAAATTAACTTCTTTCATTTGTTTATCATAATTTTCAAATCTTTCGTTCATTTCTGTTACTATTTCAGTATAAGTTTTTGATGGCATATCCTCAAATTCCATTATCTCATCTATTGTTGCTTTTTCATATTCTTTTGTTTTTTTCTCATAATCTATTTCATAAAAACTCGCTGAATTTGTATTGAAATCTAAAATAAATACTAAACCTGTATTTTCTCCGTTATTTAAGAAATAACCTGATTCCAAAATATTTATGAAACTATGCTGACAATGACGAGTCAAACAATACCAATCATATTTATCTTTTTGATATGTATCTAAATCTGTAAATATCCTACATTTTTGGATTGCTCCTGGCTTTGGTTTATTTTTTGCATCTAATAATTTTATAAATGCTTCTCGTAATGTTTCGATTGAACCATAATGCTTAATCAATACATAAATCTCTCTAACAAGAATTTGCCAGAGTAAATCTGCGTCAGATTGAACCTTCATTAAGCGAACCTTACGACCAATTTTATATCCAAATGAACCTTGAGTTCCCATTATGCTTATAATATAAAATACTTATAATTTTATATTATTTTTTTATTCAAAATTATTTATTTATTGTTATTACACTTGAAATATTTTTTATTATTTTTTCCTCTTTATCTTTGTCTGAACTCATTGATTCTATAACAATTTTATCATATTTATCAGACGTTTTTGAAGAAGAATTATTATAATCTGGGAATTTCTCTCGAAATTGGGGAAGTAACTTTATATTTTTATCTTCTATTGTTTTGATAATCTTCTTTATTTTCTTTCTATCTTCATCTTCTTTTTCCCATTGACCTTCATGTTTTACATAAAATGTTTCACGTTTTTTATCAGTACAATGAATAGGTCTTATTGTCTCATCTAGATTATTTAAGTTTTTCACTATTATATTTGAAATACCCTCTACATATCCTAACTCACCAACATTCATTAAATCTGATAATTGTAATTTAATAGAATCTACAAAATCTGTGATATTCATCGCATTTTTACATGTCTCATTTAAGAAAAAATTTAGATTAAATGCTTTGTTATGAGAGTTGTTGGTGGTTGTATTATTTGAATTATTATTAGTGCCATTTTTTACTATTTCTAAAATTACTTCTTTTATATCAGTTTGCTCTTTTCTTAATTCAGAATTCTCTTTAATAAGCTCTGAGTTTTGTTTAAGTATTTTTAAAATAAGATCCTTATCAGTTAGTTCATTTGTTTCGTCTTGTTGATGTTGATTACATTTATGTTTATGTTTCCATAATCCAGAAGAATTTCTATATATTTTCCCACATTTACACATGTAAATATTTTCAGTTTGCTCTTTTTCCTCTTTTTGCTCTTTCTTTTCTTTTCCAAAAATACTCTCTTTGTGTTTAGATGTCATTAAATGCCTATCCCAATTAAACTTTTTATAGCATTTAAAGTTACAATTTTTACAAAAATATTCCAGTTGCTCTTTTTGCTCTTTTTTCTCTTTTCCTAAAGTTTCCATTTATTTCCATTCAGAAAATATTTTTTAGTTTTTACTAAAAACATACAATAAGAAAAATAAAACCATTGGTTTATAAAATGACCATAAAAATAAAATATGGTAGCGAAAAAATTTCTCAGTAAGGACGAATTTTGGATTGTTTTTTGGACATTTTTTTTGTCCATTTTTAAAAAGTTAAAATACTTTTCATTTTTCAGAATCTCTTTTTGTAAATAATAAATTTTTAAACATACTTAAAGAACCTATAAGAATTTTATAGCATATAAAATGTAAATGAGGTAGGCATCAAATACACCAACAATATATGAGTATAATAAACCAAAAACCTCCAAAAACCTCCAAAAACCTTGCGACTTTACATTTATTAAATAATTAACAAAAATTAATTATATAATCCTAATTACAATTCATCTACAAATTTATTACTAATTCTACCATACAAATATGGAAAGCATTAAAAAATATTTGTTTAATTTTCATTTCAATTTTTATGCTATAAATGGTAATGTTTGTGGCGGTTGAGCCAAACCATTTGGTTGACTACCTTGTGTGTACCATTCTGGTGGTGTTAGATAAATATTTGATGTACCACAACCTGAAGCAAAAGACCTTATACTTGAACCTGAAGCTGCTTGACTTGAACCTGTTTGAACTGCAAAGGGGAAAGGCTTTTGAGGACCAATAGGATTGTTACAGCCTCTTGTAAGATATAAATTGTATTGACCATAAGAAACTGGTTGATATAATGTCTTTGTATAAGGAGCATTACGAGCCATATCATTATATTTAAATCTAGCTGTTGATCTTCCTGGAGTACATAATGTTGGACCACAGCTTACTATATTATCCTCATATGAACCAACATTATTTACATTAAGAGTATATGTATTTGTGGATGCCAAATTTTGAATATATAATCCTTGACTTGCAGAACCGCTTTGGTTTCCTGTATAATTTGGTTGAACCCAATAGTTTGGATATTTTCCATACCTTGCCCATCTGTATTTTTTGTCCAACATTCCATAAGTTGACAACACTGATGGTTTTACGTATAAGTATTGAGTTCCCATTGTATCGACAGCACGAGAATTTAGAACTGGTTCTACGGCTTGTTGTTTACTATGAGCATTTGGAACTACACCAGTTGATTGAATATTATTTGATGTACTATCAACTAATGTAGCAGAAGGGTATTTTCCAAATTTACCACCAAAACCAATTGGTTGTGTACCTCTATAAGGAGTTCCCGATTTTGACATCTTCATATCTCTACCTACTCCACCAATATTTCTTCGTCCACCATTAAGTGAAAAACCTGCTGCACCATAATTTTCAATAGCATCTCTTAGGACTTGAGTTGAATGACCAAATGGACCTTGGGGTAACCAATAACCACCTGGAGCTATTCCTGAACGTTTTGAACCATAATTTATAACGGATTTTCTTTTAAAAGCAGTTAAGGACATTTATATAAATGCTTGAGATTATTTTCTACCTTTTGCGAAGCACTCTTGGTTTTGCGAAGCACCGTTGGTTTAGGAAAGGTAGACTCTAACAATAAGCTAATTATATGCTACTATTTTGGCTTCACATTTTCTAAACCAACGGTGCTTCGCTAAAGTTGGATTTTAAATTAAAATTATACTCCTATTTTTTGCTTCTTCAACTAAACATCTAGAGAGAAGCCAATACATTCTTGTATTTTTTATTGGATGGCTATTTAAACATTCAAGTATTTTTTCTGAGTGTTTGTGCTGTAAATAATCTTTATAAAAACCATCATCTGCTAATAACATATACACTAATAGTATTCCTAAGCTAAAATATGCTGTTTTGTAGTGAATTTTTGAAGGGATTTCAGTTATTTTTAATATTTCTGGAGAGAAAAAATACTCATTTACTGAAAATGGCCAGCTAATTGTTGCCATTTCATTGTCTTCGACATCAATATTTGCTACTAATTCCCTGCCTAAAAATGCAAACTTTTCGTCGTTTATCACTATTATGTCTTTTACATTATAACCTATTATCGTGTGCGATTCGCATTCTATCAAATAACTTAGCTGTTGCGTCAACGTTATTATCATTTTTGCTATATCTGACACTGATAAATTTTTTCTTCCTTGACTTATCATCCTTTCATTTATAAACTCATCTAAAGACTTTACTGACTTCGCATTAAATATTATTACTTTATATGTCTCATCTGTTGAACCACCTTGAATTATACGCGTTTTTATTAGCGAATTTATTAATGAATATGCGCTTTGTTTTAACTCTATTTTGAAAATTGACCTTTCATTTGTTATTTTTAAATTTTCGTTTTCTAAAATTATATTTTTATCCATATTTCTCTTATTCTTTTCGTTTTAGATTATTTATTTTATTATTTATTATTTATTATTTATTATTTATTTACTTTATTACAGACATTCAGTTTTTAGTTTATAACATTACACATATTACAGAAGGGAACCAGTTGGAAACTCAAAAAGGCGTTAAAATAATATTGACTTATTTTATTTAATGCCTAATTCATATCCACGCGGAAGCGGTTTTATTTATTGGTTATCTAAAATGTATGGAATAACTTATAAAGTGTAAATATATCCCTTTAAGGGATAACAACGACCATAAAGCACTCTACGTAGTAAAAATGATTTTCAATAAAAAAAGTATACTTACTTAATTAAAATTACAAGGTTAAAGTTAAATAAACACTACATTCAACTACTACAAACTAAAATTTTATGCGTCTTCTAAAATGGCTTCGTCGTCCTTTTCGTCGTCCTTTTCGTCGTCCTTTATTTGTAGGGTGGTTGTATCCTGATTTACGACATTTGTCTCGTCTGTCACTAGGTCTGAGATAGTTAATCTCTTCGTTCTCGAAGTCATAGGCAGCTTTGCGCAGTCACTGCGTCTTTCATCAGGTCTGCGTCTTTCATCAGGTCTGCGGCGGTTATCTTGGCGTCTTGGCTCCCTATAAGAAGTAACAGGCTTGGAATTTGCAGCTCTTTCCTCCTCGTCAGAATCGAACTGAAGAGTT
>Ga0255212_1000463_pt1 | contig 10331 bp, 10 predicted proteins | sample Miss_Yuk_RepC_8d_FD_188425 | JGI IMG/M metagenome (GOLD analysis project Ga0255212, IMG submission 188425) | Freshwater microbial communities from Mississippi River, Louisiana, United States - Miss_Yuk_RepC_8d | ecosystem: Environmental > Aquatic > Freshwater > River | place: USA: Louisiana...
GTCGCCTGGTCAGCGTCTGCGCAGGATCGGCCAAGAGCTCCTGCCGTATCGAAGCGGCACACGGATGGGCGCCTGCGGTCATCGATGAGGTGTCGATGCTCAGTCGCAGGCTGCCAACTCGCGACCCGCGCGTAGAGCAATCGCCATAGCCACCGCGCTCGACATCTACCGTGGCGGTCGCCGCGGTTTCCTCCCTCGAGGCTTATGCAACACCTGCCCGACAGCAGTGAGGGTGCTCTACCGCTTGTGCGGCTGGGCAGGTGTCACACAAGCCTTAACTCTTGCGCGACAATGGGACATTCAATGTGGACTTCGCATATCGCTCGACGTAATCGAGCAAATTAGTCAATGCGGCATCCGTCAGATCTTCGTCACCGCTGACTATGCGATCCGCCAGCACGGCGTGCAGCAACGCCATTTCTGACATCGAGGCTCCGCGCCTTTGGTGATAGTGCCAGGAGCGCCGCGCCAAACCCAGAATCGGTCGCATCGCGGCCTCGGCATATTCGTTCTGCGCAGCCTCTAGGCAAAGTTCACCGAACTCCTTGTCCAAGCGGGCAAAATTGATCTGGTCGTTGCTTACGATACATGAGCGAAAATCGACAGCTATGGAAGAAAACCGCACTCGCTGATCAAGCGTTGCGCGCCGGGCGGCGGAACGACAAACAAGACCCTCGACCTCTCTCCTTAGCTCAAGCAGGTTCAGCTGGCCCACCAGATCCAGTGGCGAAACCATCAGACCCCGCTTGGGCAGCACCTGAATCAAACGATCCCTGGAAAGCCGCTGAATCGCCTCGCGCGTGGGCGTGCGCCCGATGCCGGTCAACTCGCTCAGTTCCTGCTCGGAAATAATGCTGCCCGGCGCCAAGCCAAGCGTGATGATGGCCTCTTCCAGAATATCGTACGCACGCTCGGCGAGACTCTTCCGAAGCGGCAGGTACCCAGCCTTCCCCGCACCAAATGCCAAACCGGTTTTTTTCCCCATGATGTCTTCAGACATTGTTATGCAGGTTCTGGAAATCAAGCATCCGGGCCATTCTATGCCGAGCAGCAAGCACGGCAAATGCCACCCGCACCCTGCTTCGCTCCAGGACGATCAGTTGCTCAAGTCAGACATGGGCGGCATCAGTGTATCCATCGAAGGGGGCATCAGGGCATCCGCATCTACGGCAACCGGCGCAGCCTTTCCGCTGTTGACCGGACCGAGAACGAACGACGGATCGTAGATGACGAACGCTGTCGCCAAAATCTGCAGCGCAATGAATGGAATACACCCCGCATAGATCTGCGCGGTACTCACACCCTTCACATCCAGCCCGCTCTTTCGGTCGACACCATCTGTTTTGGGTGCCACGCTGCGCAGATAGGAAAGCGCCAGACCGAACGGTGGCGTCAAGAACGACGTCTGCAAGATCATGCCAATGATGACGCCAAACCAGAGCAGGTCGACTTCCATACTGACCGCCACCGGAGTGAGAATCGGAATCACAATGAATGCGATTTCAAACGCATCGATAAACATGCCCAACACAAATACCAATGCGCAAACAGCAATCAAAAAGCCCGTCTGTCCACCCGGCAACTGTTTGAAAAGGGCTTCTACCCACTCATGCCCATCCGCCGCATTGAACGCGAAAGAAAACACCGTAGCACCAATCAGAATGAACAGCACGAAGACCGTTAGCCTGGCAGTCGAATCCACAGCCTGCGTCAACAGCGGGAGGTTGAGCCGCCTTCTGGCAACTCCCATCACGAATGCACCCACCGCTCCCATTGCCCCGCCCTCGGTGGGCGTGGCAATGCCTAGGAAAATCGTTCCGAGCACGAGAAAGATGAGAACGATCGGCGGTATCATCACGAACGTCACCTGCTTTGCCAGACGAGAAAGCCAGTTCAGTCTGAGCCACAGGTCGACGCAGGCCAGCAGGTAAGCGAATACCGTGGCTACCATCAAGCTGATGATGACAACCTCATCGGTTGCCGCAATCCCCTCCCGCCCGATCAGGCGCTCGACGATCCGGTCATGGAAATGTGCCCAGCCCAATCCGACCAAAAGCGCCAAGATCAGCAGAACGAGCAGCGAAGCATGGCCGCTGGAGCCCGAGGGCTCGCGGTGGATGCGAGCGGACACGGGGATTGCCGGCACCCAGTGAGGCCGAATCACAGCGACGAATGCGATGAATACCAAGAACAACCCGATCAGGATTACCGATGGCAACATGGCACCAGCATACATGTCCCCCACCGATCGGCCCAGTTGATCAGCGAGAACGATCAGCACCAGCGACGGCGGTACGATCTGCGCCAGCGTGCCGGACGCGGCGATCACGCCCGCTGCGATGGGCCGGTTGTACCCGTAACGTAGCATGATGGGCAGGGATATCAGCCCCATCGAAATCACCGCCGCTGCAATCACTCCGGTGGTTGCAGCCAGCATGGCGCCGACGAGCACGACAGCCACCGCAAAGCCACCGCGGATCGGGCCGAATACGTGGCCGACCACCTCGAGCAGGTCTTCCGCCATTTGCGAACGTTCCAGCAGTAGCCCCATCAAGGTAAAAAAGGGGACCGCCAGCAAGGTTTCATTTTGTACGATTCCATAAATCCGGTACGAAAGGGCACTGAAGAGGCTCGGGCTGAAAAGCCCCAGTTCCATGCCGAGTACCCCGAACGTCAGTCCTGTTCCAATCAAGGCAAAGGCAACGGGAATGCCGCTCAACAAGAACACCAGAAGCCCGACAAACATGAGTGGGACGAAATTCGCCACCAGAAACCCTTCAAGCATCAGCACCCCCCTTGGAGCCGCTGCGATCCTCGACCCGGCCCACCACGCCCCCCCCCCCTTCTTTGCCGAGGACCACGAGCATTCTTTTGGCAATTTCCGCACACACCTGCAGCAGCAGCAATGCAAACCCTACCGGTAAGCACAGAAGCACAGGCCAGCGGGTCAGCCCCCCCGCGTTCGAGCTCATCTCCCCAGTTCGCCAGGCGATCTCGAACATCGGCCAGGAATACCAGATCAGCATTAGGCAAAACGGGATAGCAAACAGCGACAGGGCCACCGCATCCACAGTTGCGTTGGTTCGTGCGCTCAGCTTCGTGGAAACGAAATCAACGCGCACGTGGCCGTCCTTGAGCAGCACATAGGCAGCGCCCAGCAGCACTCCCGCAGCGAACAGGTACCACTGCAGTTCCAAGAAGGCATTCGAGCTGATGTCGAACACGCGACGACTGATGGCATTTCCAGCACTGATCACCACCGCGACCACAAAAAACCACCTTACCGTGATACCAACCCATTCGCTCAGCCGGTCGATGCCATGAGTAATCTTCAACATAACGTGCCTTCAAGTGATGCCAGTAGGCACCCATACAGATGCCCGCTGGCCTGATGCCCCTGAATCAGAGGCTTCTTTCTGCCTCAGCGTCCACGCCTCGACAGCGAATAGCTGTCGAGGAAATGGTCTGCCACCCGGTACCAGGAAGACTGCTTGTTCAGGAAATTCCGGTAGTGCTGGTAAATCGCCTTGAAGTCCGCGTCCTTGGATGAAATTTCCTCCAGCATGCTGATCGTCGTGTCGTAAGCGACGTCCAGAATTTCCTTGGGAAACCACCGCAACTTGATGCCCGACGACAGAATCCGCTGAATGGCGTCCGGATTCTTGGAGTCGTAGATCGCCAGCATGCGCATGTTGGATTCGAACGCCGCCACCTCGAACGCGGCCTGATAGTCCTTCGGCAATGCCGCCCAAGCTTTCTGATTCGCGATTGCCGAGACTTGCGCGCTGCCACCCTCCCACCAACCGGGCGAGTAGTAATACTGCGTCACCTTGGCAAGTCCAAGCTTTTCATCGTCATAGGGACCGACGAACTCGGCCGCGTCGACTACGCCTTTCTCGAGCGCAGCATAGAGGTCTCCGCCCGGGATCATCTGAGGCACGACGCCTAGACGGCTGATCACCTGTCCGCCGAATCCGCCAATCCGCATCTTCAACCCGGAGAGATCCTTAAGGCTGTTGATTTCTTTGCGGAACCACCCCCCCATCTGGGTGCCAAAGTTGCCGCAGGGCACCGAGTGGCAATTGAATCCGGCGAACACCTTCTGCACCTCTTTGAGCCCACCGGCCTCATACAGCCAAGCATTCTGTTGCCGTGCGTTCATGCCGAACGGCAGACCGGACTCGAACATCAACGCCGGGTTCTTGCCAAAGTAGAACGAGCCGGACACCTGCCCGGCCTCAACCGTGCCGGCACTCACCGCGTCCAGTACTTGCAGCGGTGGCACCAGGTCACCCGGAGGGTGAAGGGTGATAGTGAACTTGCCGTTGGTGAGTTCGGCCACGCGCTTGCACATCTGTTCGGTGGAACCGTAGCAGGTATCGAGACTTCGGGGATAGAGCGCGGCCATTCGCCATCGAACCGACGGCTGCGTCTGGGCGTAAGCGCCCGTAGTGAACGATGCGGTAGCGCCCAAAGCGCCCGCTTTCAATAGCTGTCTGCGTCGAGTCATGTCTTGTCTCCTTCTGTAGAGTTCAGGCAAGTTCGCCCACCGCCACACGCCAGCGGGGGGCATCTTTTTCCCGGCTTTTTAGGTTGGCACCGATAGCAAGCCCGTCGATGCCTTCGGGCACTTGCTGGCGGCTATCGGGCGGACAAGCCGCCATCAACGACAAGTTCGGAACCTGTCACATACGATGAATCGTCGGAGGCGAGAAACAGCACAGCCTGGGCGGCTTCCTCTGCCGTGCCGGAGCGCTTGAGAGGCACTTCGGCGTTGAGCTTCTTGCGCTGTTCGGGATCCGCGCTGCTGACCGATGTGCGCATGGCGGACATCCAACCAGGGTGAACGGAGTTGACGCGGATGCCCTGATCGGCGAACTGCACCGCCGCTGCCTTGGACATGAGGCGCACAGCGCCCTTGGAGGCGTTGTAGCCCATGTGCGTGATTTCATGGGCGATCAACCCCAGCACGGATGACATGTTGACGATCGACCCCCGCCCACTCTTGGCCAGCAGATCGCGGGCCAGCTTCATCCCCAGGAAAGTCCCGCGTGCGTTGATCTCCCATTGCTTGTCGAAATAGTCCAGGTCCATCCGGTCGGGCACCGATCCGCTGATGCCGGCGTTGTTGACCAGCACGTCCAGGCGGCCCTCCGACGCCTCGACGCGAGCCAGTACCGACTGCCATGCATGTGCATCCGTCACGTCCAGAGGTAGGAAATACACCTTCTTGCCTTCCACGATGTACTTCTGAGCCAACGTCTCGCCATCCTGCACATGCAGATCGCAGATGTATACGGTAGCCCCTTCTTGCGTGAACAACTTGCAGATGGCAGCACCAATGCCACCTGCACCACCCGTTACCAAAGCCACTTTGCCTTCAAGCCGCACAGCTGTCTCCTTCATTTCAAAAAAAGCAATAAAAATCCGACCAATGACACATTACCCTGATGAAACCAACCCGACAAATCCCTGGCCATTCAGCCTAACCTTTTCATACCTTCTGAAATAGCTAAACCCACTGCCTCGGGCCTTTCAGACAGGATCAGATGGCCGCATCCATCCAGCGCAACAAGTTCCGAACACGGAATTCGCTGGGAAACCAGCATGGCATCCGAAAACGGGCAATCCAGATCCTCGATACCATGCACGATCAATGTCGGGATATCAATTTTATAAAGTACCTCCCTGCAATCGAAATGCAGCATGGATTTCCAGCAATTGAGCACAGCCAAGGGATCCGTCGACCCCTTCAATCCCGCCTTCTCGGAGCGTTCGGATATTTCCATCAGGAGCCCTTCATCATTCATGGACTGAAATATGTTTGCCACCCCCGCCACTTTCGACAATCCGGAGCACAGCACCAGCGATCGGATGTCATCGGTGCCGTAACGTTTGACATACTCCAGTGCGACCATTGCCCCCATGCTCCAACCAGCAATGGATACACGACGATCCAGCTTTTGCACCAACGAATGAAGCAGCTCAGCAAACCTTCCTATTGAATAGAAATACTCCAACGAATGCCATGTGTCGCTCCCTCTGGCAGATTTTCCTCTGCCAGGAAAATTCAGCCGAATGCGCTCCACACTGCGAAGATGCTCGCAAACACCATCCCAGATAGTCAGATCGCTCTGCAAACCATGCAGCAGGATCAGTGGTGGACCTGAACCCTCAGACCGAACTTCGGTTCTCGTGCCAGACAGGTACTCGATGGCATCGATCGAGCCAACGGCATTCGGTGACAACATATCGTTTCCTCGCTTCCACGAACGTCAGGACAATGCCGGTGTGGATTGCTGGATCTCTTCAATCAGACGATCCAATTGGCCTTCCCGCACCTCCCATTCGTTGTCTAATTTTGCGACAAACTGCACCATCAGACGAATGGAAAAGGCATCAGCCACCGCGGGGTCGCCAGTACGATGCAACAGCAGAGCATGGGCCAGTCTTGCCGGCGAGTCACCTTCATAGCCCCATTCGAAGTCATCGTTCGACGTCTCGTCGAGCGCGAGCAGCTTCGTCAGAGGAGCCCCTTTGTACATGACCACCAGACCGTCGATGGTGCGCTCTCCGCTGTAGATACCCGCAGATGGCTGCTCCTGTGCGATTTTGATCATTTGTTACCCTCGTCTTTTTTCTGCACCGCCGACATGGACCAAAGGCCGAGCATCAGAAATACAACCAATACAATGAGATAGGGAATGTTGCGCTCCATACCCATCGCTACTTCGATCCAATAGCCCAGTACTCCTGCGCATAAAAGCAGCACGGAGAACATAACTTTCTTGTGCACAGGCATCGCTCATCTCCTAGAATTCTCAGAGTTTGTTAAACATTGACGCCTCACCGGAAATCAGGCTTGGTGTCGATCGGTGTTTCGACCGGCGTCTTGCGGGTTTTGCGAAGGTCCTTCTTCACATACTTGGTGCTGTAACCATTAAACAAATGTCCGAACAGGCCACGATCCAGGTCGGAAGTGCCGTAGACCCAGTCCCAAAACGGAAATACAATGCTCATGTTGTATTCCATCATCACGGAAGAATCGTGGTGTGCGGTGTGATGCCGCCTAGCGGTGTTCACGATGGGGCAGTGGCGCAGAAACCAATTATCGTCCACATGGCACAGGAAATGCAGTAGCTCATAGAACACATAGCTTCCAATGGCGGTTGCAAGGATGAGCCAGCCAACATTCACAGAAATGATTATCCCAGCCAGAAAGGCAAATGGTATTGTGGTCAGCGTGAAAAACACGAGGGTGAACGGCGGAAATATCGTGACACGCCAGTCCTTATGGCTGGCGAATCGTGGCTCCTCCGCCGTAAAGAACTGGTGATGCATCAGGGTGTGACGCACATAGGCCAGGCGCCAGAACGGGGATTTCGAAGGCCGATGTGCTAAGAAGCGATGAAACAGGTACTCCACCCACTGGGCAAATAAAAACACCGCTGGCACAAAAAGCCATTCCCACCACAACACATTGCTGATGTGACGCGTCGCAAAATAGATCTCGTACAGACCCACCCCGAAAATCAGGAAGGCGTGGTAATAGCCGTTGTAGAAGCCGCTCAGGCGCGAGCGGTAGATTTCCCGGTATTTACGCTGGCGTGGCCCCATTGGACTGTGAACAAGTTCCATGGTCATCTCCTGAATGTCTACATGATTGCATGCATTTACATAAAATACATGTGTAGTATGCGACATATATATATGATGCATACATAGGGAAAACCCGTAATTTGGTTGCTAAGACCAGGTCATGCTCATCGCATACAAAGGGTTGCCGGAACAGCAAGAAAACGAAGCAGGAAAAGGCGTACCGCTGGTCAACGACAGCTTTGTGCGCCTGCCGCGACGGCCTCACTGATCATGAAGCGGGCGTTATGCGAGTCAAGTCCGAAATTTGCTGTAAATCTGCTCCGAGCCGGTTAATGACGATTGGGTTTCAGCCCGAGAGGGCAACAACGTTGTTGCCCTCTCGGGCGGCGGCGCAGGCAGCCGCCCATTCGTGATACTCCTGCATGTCCAGATACCTTCGTTCCAGCCAGGTTTCGTTCTGCTCGGCCAGCAAGGCACCGATCAGCCGCAGGGCCGATTCATCGTTCGGGAAGATGCGAATGACGCGCTCGCGGCGACGGATTTCTTCATTGAGCCGCTCCTGCATGTTGGTTGTCCTGAGCCGCTTGCGATACTTCTCCGGCAAGGCTATCACCGCCATGGCATCTTCGAACCCGGCTTCCAGGCAGGCTACCGCCTTGGGGGCGGTCTTGGCGAAACGCTCACTGAATTCCGCCAGCCGGCGTCTGGCTTCCGGCAGATCGGCAGCCTGGAAGACCAATTTGGCGGCCGCCGAGACCTCGGCACGAATCTTCGCGCCGCAGCTGCCCAGAATGTTGCGCATCAGATGCACCTGACAGCGCTGCCAGGTCGCATCGTGGAAATGCTTGCCAACGGCTTCCCTCAGGCCACTATGCTGGTCCGAGACGACAAACGCCACACCCTTGAGGCCTCGCCCCTTAAGCCAGCGGAAGGGCAGTATCCTGGTTCGCTCGGCCCAGATCATCATGAACCGGTTGGCGAATCCATTGCTCATTTCCCGGGAGCTCATCAGGCTTGTCAATTCGCTCGGTGAGATTGCGCCGCTGAGACAGACATGTGGGTCACTTGCATGGACTCTGTTGGATTTAGTTGCCGGTTTCAGATCGACTCCATCCCAGCAGTCCCTCAGCGCTGCAGACAGTGTGTTGCCATCTCGTCTCCCTTGCTGCAGCACATTGGCGAATTCGGATTCCACGACCCATAGCCGCTTGTCCTCAATTGGCGGGATGTCCAGCCTTCCTTGTTGATAGCCGTCATGGATCAAGGCTGCAAGCCCCTCGCGCGTTGACAGGCCGCCTCTGTGAATTTGTGGTGTACAGGTGCTGTCGATTGCCTGCAACGCCTCATCAATGCGCAAAACCAGTGAAACCGCATCGCCTTTGCGACCACGACCTGAGCGCCCTATGTGCAGGCAAAAAAGTCTTGCGTGGTGTCGGGTGTTCCCGATGGGCAGAAAAACACCACGGCCAACTGCGCAGGATAAGTACGCCATGAAATTGGCAGCGATGGCATAGGGGTTGGTTTCCGTGTCTTGACTTCCCGCATGAGCAACTTCACCGATCAATCCATAGAGGCATTTCGGGTCTGGTCGGGGCGCGTTGCGATGGAGTGATGCCAAATCATCTCCGAAATCGTTCTCATTGGGCGTGATTGCAGTTTCAGGCAACAACGTTGGCTCGATATCGCCGCCAATGGGGGTTAGCTGCCCGGTCACTTGTCTAAATTCACCATGCGGACGATGCCATCGAACTCGCTCAACACATCGGGATGCTTTCTTGTGAGGTGGTGCAGGATGGCTTCGTTGCTCATTAACTTGGCCAGGTAGCCCTTTGCCAACACCAAGTTGAGGATGTCCTGGCCGTAGGATTGCTCCGCAAGCTTGAATTGCTCGTGGAGATTTCCCATTTCACGCTCCATCTTGGCCATTTGATCAGCGCTAACGCCCGCGATCTTTCTTGGCTTGGTTTCTCCAATCAGCATGTTGCTGGGGGTGGCGGCCACCAAGGCCTGGGCATATGAAACGGTGATGTTATTTGTGCTGACCATCAGTTCCACGCATTCGATCTGTCGAGTCGGTTTCATCTTGCGCAGGACTGCACCCAGATTCGGAGAAAACGTCTGATCGCGTAGCAACTCGGCCGCTTCAGGGCAAATGCCATCGAGGAGGTTCAGTTTCTTCAGAATGTGGCTGACATCGACATCCAGGTCATTGGCAAGTCTCTCTGGTGTGACGCCTCGGTCCACTGCCCGGCGGATCATGACGTGTTCTTGGATGCTTGAGAGACGATTGACACGATTGTTGTAGGTGTAACTTTCATCATCGGTGGCCACAAGGCATGGCGCTTTTTCAACGCCCAATTGCTTCAGTGCCACCAAGCGTGAATGCCCATCAAGCAGGATGTGTTGGCCCGAGCGGTCAGGTTTTGTGACTGAAAGTGGCTCTATCAGTCCGATGGCTTCAATGGACTTGGTGATTTGCTTGAACTTTCTAGACGACAGCAAGCCTTCAGGAGTTTTCCGGGAAGGCAAGATCACCGACAGTGACAGCAGTAATGGTTCAGGGATAAATCCCAGTGTTGGATTTTTCATGCACCGCTCCCGCGTGTCCAAACCCGATCGGCCAGGTACTGAGGCAAGGTGTCCAGGCCTTCTGCGCGCAGCAAAGTGGTGAAGTTTTCATCTGCCAAAAGCTGGCGCAGTGCTCCGACGATGAACAGTAAGTTGCGTTGGGC
>Ga0255212_1000464_pt1 | contig 10325 bp, 9 predicted proteins | sample Miss_Yuk_RepC_8d_FD_188425 | JGI IMG/M metagenome (GOLD analysis project Ga0255212, IMG submission 188425) | Freshwater microbial communities from Mississippi River, Louisiana, United States - Miss_Yuk_RepC_8d | ecosystem: Environmental > Aquatic > Freshwater > River | place: USA: Louisiana...
CGGTAAGCATCTCGATTGAAGCGTTGGCGCACTGGCTGCCTTGGTGTAAGCCTGATTACTCGATTCGAGAGGCCAGGGCATGGATGGAGTTCGCTTCAGAGATGGGAATCGGGTCGGGAGTATCCGCTGGGCGTTTTTGAAGCTGCTTCCGGGAAAGTCGTTGGGGGTACGGGTGTGAATCACATCAATAAGGCCTATCGCACCGGCAATATCGGCTATTGGGTCAGTTCGCGTTACACCGGAAAAGGCATCGCACGGTTTGCTGCGTGCAAGTCTGCGGTACTAGGTTTTGAGGAGCTTGGTCTTACCCGACTAGAAATTGTGGTGCTGACACATAACAAAGCGAGCGCTCGGGTTGCAGAAGCGCTCGGTGCGAGATTTGAGTGCGAGGCCCGTAACCGGCTTTACTTTCAAGGACGACCGCACAACGCTTTTGTGTATTCACTTGTGCCAGAGGATTGCTTTAAGACTGAGTCACCCCATTGAAGAACTTGAGGCCTGGCTAAGTCAGGTGAAAAGGCTTGTTAGTCAAAGGTAGCTATTCAAAGTTTTCGCTTTAAGAATTGAGTGACGACATCATCACCTACTTCTTGTAAAAAGCTCAAATCCGAGGCGTTGATTCGACTAAAATAGTTATATGAATTACCTTTACAAGCCTTACCGTAAATCGAGGTATAGCTTACGCATGCAGCAAGGTAGGTGCCTAGCAAGTTTGGATGTGATCCGTCAAATTCGGCGTGAAGCTTAATCTCTGGACGACGTCGATAAGCTTCCTCAAAGGCAAGTCCCACTGGGATCACAAGCACGTTGATTTCATTGCCTGTTTCGATGTAATGCTTTGCTGTATTGGGCGTATTGTCTGCACGAACACGTTGATGGGGTGCTGCGTATGCATGAGTCATGTAGAGCGCAACTTGACTGCCTTGAGCGCGAATCGTCACTGCATACTTGCTGATGATTTCTCGGGATCTAGCGCGCCCCTGTGTGCTCAAGGGGCTGAGCGCTGCCATCGTGCAGAATCACGAGCTCAAAGGGCTCCATAACACCGATGCGTCCCGGAGTGACGAGCCACTCGATGGGGTGATGCGCTAATGATGCGCCTGAGATGGTGGACGATTTGAATTGAAGTGCCGCTCGATGGAGGTAAGGGTTATCAGCTTCAAGCATGCGAGCAACGTGATTATGCAAACTGTCGTTATAGTAGAAGTAGCTATTACCGACAAAAAGAATTCGCGTTGGTGTCTCCACTTCTAGCCGTGTTACACGGGGTTCAAGCAGTGACTGCGAGAAGACGCTTACAGCTGCTAGTAAATGGACGATCAGTATCAGCGCTCCGAAGAGAAATTTCGATGACATAAGGGGTCGAACGCCAAAGTGAATGCTCATTCAGTTTTACCTGCTGGACATGCCGAAAGAATGTCTACACCGAGCTGGATGAAGAAATCGGGGAAGTCAATTAGTACCCAGTTCTCTTTGAGCAAATGGTGATCCATGAACCACCAGTCCATCACACGCATAGTCACGGGCCTATGGGAAGCAGCGATACCTAAATAGTCGCCTTGAGATGTTGCGTGAATACTTGGCCAGCCCGTTGAAGCTGCAAAAGGATCTTCACCAATTCGCGCGCGATGATTTCCACCTTTGCGATCTGGTATAGCGTGAAGGAATGGTCTCTGGTGATGTTCTTCGAATCCTTCAATCGTCCGCGTCGTGCCGATACCACCTGGGCCGTACCACATCATCATTGGATCCCAGTAATCTCGCATACCCATGCTCTTAAGGGAGTCCCCATCAAAGCGACCCAGTCCGCCTATCATCCGTTCAACCAGTGCCAAGCATTCAAATGACTGCTTGTGTAGTGGATTTGATGCAATAGCGCCTGGACTGTAGAGGATCCCGCTACGATTGGCTGGTCCTGGGACAAGATGCTCAAGGCCAGATGCTATGGGCAAGATTCTTTTTCCTGTTTGTCTGGCAAGGTCGACCAAGTCTACGATTACCCTTGCTTCAACTATCTGATCCTGATCTACCCGGTAAAACTCACCAATCCTAAGGTAGGTCAGCTTATCGCTGGGTTCTATTCCCCAGAGCGGTTTTGAAAATCTTCCCGCAAGATGGCCGTGAAGCGTTACCCAAATGCCTGCACCACCGCAGCAGCGGCCGTCCCAGTGGCCGGCAAAGAATAGATCTACACGTCGCTCAAGATCAGTAAAGCTGTTAGCAATAGGGGTTAGGAATTTAGCTTGGTATTGAGAGTAGCCGGCGAGCTCATTGACTGGGTGGCAGACCGTTGCAGCAAAGTCCTGAGAGTAGTCGGATCCTTGGCCTTTGAGCTGATCGGACCATGAGCGCTGCACGATAGACTTCCATACCAGAGCTTTGGCTGCCTGAATCCCCGATAAATAAATAGCGTTTAACATGGCTTCTATTTTTGCATAGGTATGCAAGAATCTCGCAGTACGACTGATTTCGCAAGCCATGCATGCTTAGTGAGAGGTTAAATGGCCTTAAGTTCATGAAGACAGGGATTACTTCATTTCACGTTGCTCGCGTTGCTCAGGTCTCGCAGTCTGCGGTCAGCCGTACCTTCACGCCAGGTGCTAGCGTCTCTGAGGGTACGCGGCGAAAAGTAATGGAAGCTGCCCGCATGCTTGGGTATAGGCCAAATGCACATGCACGCTCGCTGATTACCAAACGATCCCGAATCATCGGCGTTGTTCTTTCCTATCTTGACAACCTCTTTTATCCCATCGCCTTGCAAAGACTGGCGGAACATCTTCAACGCGATGGATACCATGTTTTACTTTTTATTAATGAAAACCCAAATGCCGATAACTTGGTCAATCAATTGTTGGGATACCACGTCGATGGCATTGTGATTGCGTCGGCAACGCTATCTTCGGGACTTGCCAAGCAGTGCGCTGAATCAGGGATTCCCGTTGTACTTTTCAATCGAGTCATGGCTCGCGGTAGCGAGGGTGCCGTGAGCTCTGTTAGGGGTGATAATTTACAAGGTGGCTGTGCTGTCGCTGAGTTTCTTGTGAATTCTGGACACGAGCGGATTGCTTACATCGCAGGTAGCCAAGAATCTTCCACTAATTTAGAGCGAGAGAAAGGTTTTCGCGAGGCTCTGGAGGCAAAGGGATCCAGGGTGTGGGCCTTCGGTGTCGGCAACTACGCTCCTGCAGAGGCTGCCTCTGCTGCGAGAACTTTGTTCAGTCGACCAAGAGAGCGTCCTGACGCAGTGTTTGTTGCTAGCGATCATATGGCGTTTGCAGTGATGGATACACTGAGATTTGAGCTTGGGCTTCGAATTCCCCAGGATGTCTCAGTGGTCGGATTTGACGACGTTCCCCAGGCCTCATGGCCTAGCTATGCGCTCACAACCGTGGCGCAGCCCCTAGAACGCATGGTAAGCGAAACGGTAGGGCTCTTGAGGAGTTACCTGCGTGACGATTCGTTGCAACCAGCCCAAGAGGTGGTACTCCCAGGTGAGCTAAAAATTAGATCATCGACGAGAGATCTTACTGGAGTGTTACACCGCCGTTCAGATCGAAAGAGTTCGACTAAAACACAAACTAAGTCGCCTGGAGGCAACTAATGAGAGGCTTCGATACGGAGTTTCGTGATCTTGATCACTACATACGCGTTATCACTGACCGAATATGGGAAGGCCGACAAATCGAGCGAATTCGTGACTACTACAGTGAGGGATGTGTTGTTGAAACGCCTTCCATAACCACTGTAGGCGTTGAGGCCGTGATTAAAGGTACGCGTGACACGCTCCTTCAATTCCCTGATAGGCGCCTACTTGCTGAAGATGTCGTCGTTTCAGGTGATGAAAACGGCGGTTTTCTATCATCACATCGCATTTTTAGTCCTATGACGCACGTGGGCCCGGGCGTATTTGGACAACCGACGTTTAAAACCGTTTTTGCCAGAACGATTGCCGATTGCGTATGTAAGGAAAACCGAATCATTCATGAGTGGTTGGTGCGGGACCAGTCGGCGATCGCAAAAAACATTGGGATTGAGCCACAAGATCTCGCCCTGCAGTGGCTTGGCCGGACCGACGGTCATTTCACCAAGGAGAAGGCTCCTAAGCCTCCGCAGGGGTACTTCTCTCATATCGGTACGGATCTCGAAATAGAAAGCTACGTCTCGCATTGGAGAAGTTTTTTACTTGATGATAAACCCAGGGAGTTTCTGGGCCGAGGTCATGTCCCCATTATTGCCGCTGTGCCGGGTGGTAAGACCATCGTCGGTGGTGACGCAGTATCAGAACATTGGACCACCTGGAAAGAAAGCTGGGAGGCACATCAGTTTGTCTGTGAGCATGCCGTTATAAACCGCCGCGAAGACCGCCATGACACGCTCGCTGCGAGGTGGCGAGCGCATGCCACTTATAAAGGTAACGATCCTCGAGCGACGCAACACTCAAAGCACGAAATCGAGATCATGGCTATTTGCCATGCTGACTTGATTGACGGGCAACTCATTCGCGAGTGGGTTCTCATCGACGAGGTGGCTCTGTGGATGCAAATCCTTTCTCATTGACTAATGGCCACAATAAATTGTTATGAATTTGAGATGGGAAAAAAATTTCTGGGAGTTTTACTTTTATGCGCTTTCAAGACCGTTTTATTCCGTTTTCTAGCCTGCGCTATAGCACCCAGGCATTCATTGATTTTTGTCTGCCTGAATGCAGCCCCAAAAAAAATTATGCGCTTATCGGTCCGGGAGTCTCTCAAAGTCTCGATCAGCCCGTGAACTTGCGCGAAGCCCACGGCTTTCAAGTGGGCGGCGTAAGCATGGGACCCGGAAAAGTTAATCCTCCTCACCTTCACTTTACGTGTGAAGTCTTTATTTGCACCAAAGGTACTTGGCAGATCATGTGGGGATTTAACCCCGACATCAAAACGATTGAGATAAAAGCTGGAGACATTGTCGCTATCCCCACTTGGATTTATCGCGGATTTAAAAACGTGGGCAACGAGGATGGTTTTATGTTTACCGCACTCGGACGTGACGATACGGGAGGCATTCTTTGGGGGCCAGACACCATTGATGCAGCGAAGCGCCATGGCGTTTACTTAACTAAAGCGCACCGAATCATTGATACTCGCCAAGGCATTGAGCCGCCTTCAGATGCTGACTTGTTCGAGCCGATGACTCGAAGCGAGATTGCCGCCTTGCGAGATTGGAGCGTTGAGCAAATGCAGGAACGCTGCATTGCATTTGAAAAGCTGCACTGGACTACCGAAGGGTTGCTTGATAGCCGGCTTCCAAACTGCGGTGGTGCTATAGCGCCAGTCATTGGTTACGGTATGTGTGAGAAAAGGGATTATCTACCTCGACCGATGAATCCAATCGGGCTATCGATGGAGTGGATTAAAGTCCCGCCCGGCGGTGGAATCAGTCGTCATCGAATTGCCAGTAAGCAAGTCCTAATCGTGTTTCAAGGGTCGCTAACCCTACGACTTGGGGAAGGGGAAAGTGAAGAATACCGACTCATTGGGACCGATGATGGCTGGGACGTATTTTCGATCCCTGCAAATACTTGGCGCGAACTAAGGGCGAGTACTGAGGGCGAACTGATCGTGTTGTCTTTGCTAGCGAGCGATGATCGCAAATTTATTGACTGGGATCAGTCAACAGTGACAGAAGCAGCGGCGCTGGGTTTGATACGCGACGCTGACGGGTATATCGCACACCAACGTTTCGTCGGTCGCGCATGACCCACGACATAGGTGCAGGAGCTTGCGGCATCTCGCATGCGGATTGCATCGCCAAAGAAGGGCGGTGATTGCCGATGGCGTGAGCAGACTGTCACGCTAATTTCGAAAAAATTGCCACTCATCGCGATCTAATTCGAAGTCTTGCAAAAACTTTGCATACGCTTGCAATACTTCTGTAAACCTCCCAAACTTGTCGATGCACTGTCCGATCGGTGCCGTACTTTGCTTTGCGTACAACTCGAGGAGATTCCCATCATGTCCGCACGATTCAAAAAAGCGCCCCTTGCACTTCATGTTTCCGTTGCTGTCGGCTTAATGGGCGGCAGCGTCGCCATGCAAGCTAGCGCTGCTGAGCCAACAAAGAAGGTGGACTCCGGCGAGATCCAGTCGGTCACTGTGACAGCAAATAGACGAGCTGAAGATCAGCAGAAGGTGAATGTATCGGTATCTGCGATTGCAGGGGAAGATTTAGCAGACAGAAATATCTCAGACTTGTCCCAAATGGAAAGCTTGGTTCCTGGCTTTACTTTCGGGAGATCGGGCTCAGATGCTCGACCTGCGATGCGAGGAGTTAGAACGGAGAACGTCGCCACCAATGCCGACACCACGATCGGATACTTCGTTGACGGCATATACAAATCACGAGCACAGCAAGCCATGCTCGGCTTTACTGATGTAAGTATGGTGGAAGTTTTGCGTGGACCTCAGGGAACGCTTTATGGCAGAAACACCTTCGGTGGCACCGTATCTATTACGAACAATGCACCGGTTCATAAGTTGAGTGAGTCATCGGCGAGTTTGACTCTTGGAAACTATAACAAAAGACGGCTTGAGGGTTATGTAAATGTACCAGTGAGCGATACCGTGTCGGTGCGTGTCGTAGGCTTAGTTGATAAGTCAGAACCTTTTGTTAGAAACGACTATAACAGTGCCGGAGGGCTTTTCGATCAGGATCTTCGCTACGCGAGAGCCTCAGTGCGCATAACACCAAGTCGTGATCTTGATATCGTATTTAGGGCGGATGTAACTGATCAATCGGGCAATGGAGGCTCGGCATTCGGTTACAAACAGGCGGGTACTTATATTCACACACCATCTTGTCAACAACTGTTTAACGCAACCTTAACAGTCATCAATGCTAGACCAGGCAACCGTGATGGTGTTAACGATTGCACAAGGTCGGTCGGTGCTGGAGCAGGGGCAGGAGCTAATGCCGCTGGGAGTGCTGTTGATTTGGGCATCCCAATTTATAAGCCCGGCAATCTTTATCGGATTGATCAAGATTACAAGACGTTCTTAAACCTATCGGATCGTAATCTCAGCCTTGACCTTACATATCGCGCTATCGGGCATACCTTTAGATCGATCACGGGCTATACCAAGTTTTCGGCAGAGCGTTCTTCTGATTCCGACTTTTCTGCCTCTACGATTGGGCTTGATTATCAGCTGACCGGCGCACGGACAATGAGCCAGGAGTTGCAGATTCTCTCCGAAAATTCCGGACCACTGAATTATGTCGGTGGTGTTTACTTCTTCCGCGATAAACTCACTAGTGCCTTTATTAATCAGCAACTTCCAAGAACGATTCGGTCAAGTACCACGTCGCAACCGTTATCGCTCGCTCAAAATGGAGTGGGATTTGCTGGCTTTGACAGACCGACAACTGATTCTGATGCGGTCTATGGGCAGCTGAGCTACAAACTCTCGACAGATCTAACGCTCACCGCTGGGGCGCGCGCGACAAAAGATAGCAAAGTGTGGAGTTCAGCGAACGCAAACTCAGTCCTTCCGCGAAACGCCTCAGGCGCACCAGACGGTAGCCAAATTGCAATTGGGATGGCTAGGCCGGCTGACGCTGCTTATGGTGCCGTAGGAGTAACCAACTGTGTTGGTAGTAATGCTATTCCAGGTGCTGCGTGTGATCCAGGAACAAATTTGCTCTACGGTTATACCTATGCTCCCTCAACGTTCAGCAAGACAACGGGAAAGTTTGGTCTTGACTATGCCTTGAATAAGGATCAACTCGTTTATGGAACGATCGGTACTGGATTTAGATCAGGTGGTTTTAATGGCTTTCAGGTGGTGGAAAGTTTAAGAACCTTCAAACCTGAAGAAGTTACAGCGATTGAATTTGGATCTAAGAATCGTTTCCTAAGAAACACGCTTCAGTTAAACGCTGCAATTTTCTCTAACGATTACACAAACCTACAAGAGCAACGTCAGGTTCCCGTTGGCGCCACAACAATCTCAACGATATTCAATGCAGCAAAAGCAAGAGCCAATGGATTGGAGGCAGAGGTTGCTTGGAGGCAGTCACCAAGCTTTACGCTTGGCTCAACACTGTCATTGCTCGATGCAAAGTACACGAGCTTTCCAGATGTTGCATTACCGTTTGGCACATCCGTATTGGTGGCAGATCCAACGTCGACAGCACCACAGCTTGATAAGAATGGGATTGTGATTGCCCCCGCAGGACAACGACGAGTTTTTGCGCCTGGATACAACTGCGGCGTTATTCCAGGAACGGGCGGTACCGGACAGCCTAGTGCAGCCTACGGGTGTGATCTCTCTGGTAAAAAAATTCCTTACGCTGCAAAGTATCAAGGCTCTGTTTACACACGGCACGATATCCAATTACCTAATGGAACCCTCTTGACGCCCATATTTGTTGCAACCTTCTCGAGCGGCTACTACGGGCAACCAACTAATGCTGAGATAGAAAAGCAGGGCGCGTACGTTAAGGGTGACATTAAGTTGGTATGGAGAGTGAGTGAAAAGCTATCCGTCCAGGGGTACATCGATAACGTGTCCGACAAGCAAACCATCAATCGTTTTGTGTGGGGTGGAGGTGGGGCCCTACAGATTAGCGGAGCCCCCCCGCGTATGATGGGTATCAGAGTAACTGGGACTATCTAAGATTTAGAACATAATTTGAAGCGTTTCTTTGGTCTACTGCTCGGCCTTTTGTTGCTTTCGCAACAAGAGATTCGGGCAGGCTGCTCCAAGTTGGAGCCTGAATCGTTCAAATGGGTGGCCATGCCTCGTTCATGGATGGTCGATAAAGCTGTCGACCATGATGAAATTAGTAAACATCGGACTGGCATTGTTGAGTTAGAAGTTGATGGGCTTAAGCAATATCTCCGCATCGATGTCCCTAGCCAGCCAGTGGGAGCATCCAACGCCGACGGAGGAGGAATTTCCTCAATCATTGTGTTCGTTCACGGCTGGGTCCCCCAGCAGAGTCGAAGTCTCTACCAAATGGGACTAGAGCCCGATAGTTACTACGGGCCAACTATTCAACGTCTCGCGCAATCGGGCTCAATCGTTATAAGCCCCTTTCTACGCGGTCATGGATTTTCCGCGTCCCATCAATCCGCGCAGGTTTTGGGCAACGATCCTGCAGCACTACAACGCGGCTATGTGCGGGACATCACGGCGATTTGGACCTATCGAACTTCGTTATTAAATTGGGTCAGTGGACAGCGGATAGTTGCGCTTTCACCGAGCAATCGATTTGCAATGTTCGGACACTCAATGGGTGCAAACACCGTGATGCAAACAATACTCTCAAGCTGCGTTCAAAGCGACACGGATCGAGTTGCTGTAGTCCTTTGGTCCGGAGGGTATGTTGAGCTTGATGCCATGGACCTAAGGCTGAATCAGCCTTTTGTTGTGTGGTTTGCTTACGGTGACAAGGACCGTTATGTAGACGTTCATAAGCTAGGCAGACAGAGTAGGGTGCTTCGGGCTGCAGGGATCGAAGCATACGATGAGCCGCTTGCACAACGGGATCATGAACTTTCACTTACGGCATCGAAGCAGCTTGCAGCAGACGAAAAGGACGAGTACCAGAGGCTGTTCTTAAATAGAACAATCAAGTTTCTTCAAGATGGAATCTATCAATCAAACTAGCGGCTGAATCCACGATGTCTAATGCTCAAATACTTACCACGCATGTTGGCTCCTTACCGCGACCCCAAGATGTGGTTGATCTCATTTTCAAGAAGGAGCGAGGTGAACCTTTCGATCAAGATATCTTTGATCAGACGATGCGTGCCGCGGTTGACGACGTCATAGCGCGACAGGTCGAAGTTGGCATCGATATTGTTTCTGACGGTGAGATGAGTAAGATAAGTTATGCAACTTACATTAAAGATCGTTACTCAGGTTTTGACGGTGATAGCCCCCGACGAACGCCGGCTGATTTGGAAGCGTTCCCGGGCTTTTTAACCAAGATCGGACAGAGAGGCGGTACCCCAACCTACCGTAGGCCATGTTGTGTTGGCGCTATCTGTTTGAGAGACGATCGGCCAATGGCGATAGATCTCGCAAATTTAAAGAGTGCTCTGATCAAGCACAAAGGCCGCCGTAGTTTCATGAATGCACCATCGCCTGGTGTTGTAGCGTTATTTCAACCGAATCAGTACTACGCAAGCGATGATTTGTATCTAGAGGCTCTCGGTGAAGCCCTGCGTTCGGAGTATGAAGCTATCGTAGGAGCCGGTCTGATCCTTCAGATTGACTCGCCAGATTTAGGGCTTGGGCGCCATATGATGTACAAAGACCTGGAAGAATCTGATTACCTCA
>Ga0255212_1000471_pt1 | contig 10193 bp, 10 predicted proteins | sample Miss_Yuk_RepC_8d_FD_188425 | JGI IMG/M metagenome (GOLD analysis project Ga0255212, IMG submission 188425) | Freshwater microbial communities from Mississippi River, Louisiana, United States - Miss_Yuk_RepC_8d | ecosystem: Environmental > Aquatic > Freshwater > River | place: USA: Louisiana...
GTGGCGGTTAGCAATGCCTCGAGCAAAGCCCGCCCCTCAATGTTGTAACAAGCTTCGGTCTTTGTGGGTGCTTGAACCTCATCATCACGGTCTACTTGCAAGTCTTCGGATGATGAGCTTGGCTTGTGATCAGATGCAATCAACAGGCTAAATTCGCCGCGCTCTCGATGGCTTGTGGACTCAAGCCATTTCGGGAGGTCTTGCGCTGTCAAGACCACACTTTCTTCGAAGCGTTTGGTCAATTCGCGCCCAACGCAAAGCTTTCGGGATGGAGCAAGTTTGGCAAGTAGTTTTGCGGTTTTTGTAATCCGGTGGGGTGCTTCGTATATTGCAAGATGGGCTCTGAGCGCAAGCAAAGCGCTAAGTCTTAAGGCAGCCGCCTGCTCACGCTGAGGCAAAAAGCCTTCGAACCATATCGGCCCTGCGTGAAAGCCACTGACGCTTGCAAGGGCAACAAACGCGCTCGGCCCTGGGATGGGCAGGACCACAAAACCTGCCTCGCGCACCGCGGCAACCACCCGAAAACCGGGATCGCTAATGGCAGGCGTTCCCGCATCGCTCAATAAGGCGCAGCGCTTGCCAGCGGTCAAATGCGCCAAGATCTTCGGTAATGCTTGTGTTTCTCGGTGTTGCTCAATGCTGACCGTGTCGGGTCGGATACCTAAGGCGTCAAAGAGTTTGCGGCTGACGCGAGCGTCTTCACAGGCAATCAGGCTGGCATGACAAAGCGCCTGGACAGCACGCGGGCTTAGATCCGAAAGGTTACCAATCGGGCTTGCTACGACCAAAAGACAGGCATCGGGGAAGTGCTGCAGCTTGTGCGACTCGGGGTCAGGCTCATGCGAAAGAGTGATCATGGAAAAAACCTTAGCTGATTCAAAGCGACGAGCACAACAGGCCGCACAACGCGGTCGACAGGCTGAGGAGAAGGCTTGTGACTGGCTCACCCGTCAGGGGCTGGTGCTTGTTGAGCGTAACAGCCGTTTTCGTGGCGGAGAAATCGATCTGGTAATGCGCGATAAAACCTCCGTTGTTTTTGTCGAGGTGCGCTATCGAAGTCACATGGCTTATGGCGGCGCGCTTGCGAGCCTCAACCTCAAGAAGCAGGCCCGCATCAAGCATGCCGCGAGCTGCTACCTGCAGCGCACATACGGTAGTGCCCACTGGCCATCATGCCGCTTCGATGTCATCCTCATTCAAGCAGGTACGCTCTCATGGATTCCTGGCGCGTTCTAAATTAAACTCGAACTTGTGGTGAGTTTTTTTGCTGCTACGCAAGCATGTTTTGCAAAAGGCTTACACTGAAGATCCTTAGACTTTTGCCTCCAACCTAGACCCGATTGTAGGAAGCTTTGCCATGTCAAAAACCGCTCCATATGCTGTTCCTTCGATCATGAGCCGACGCTTAGCCTTGGCAAGTCTTTCGCTAACCGCATTGGCGCTTTCAGGCTGTGTGGGTGTTGCAGTCACTGGCGCTGCGGTGGGTGCGGTCGCAACAGGCGATCGCCGCAGTTTGGGTACTCAGGCCGACGATCAGACGATAGAGTTTCGCGTCAGAAGCGCCGTATCAGCGGCGCTACCCAATTCAAATGTACGTGCTGTAAGTTATAACAGAAAGGTCTTGTTGATCGGGCAAACGACCTCGGAAGCCGACAAAAAACTTGCGCAAGAAGTCGCTGCTCGAGTCAATAATGTCGCCTCTGTAGTCAATGAGGTCGAAATTCGCCCACTTGCAAGCGCTCAAAACAGCGCAGTGGATATAGCGCTCTCGACCAAAGTACGTGCTGCGATCATCGAGGACAAATCCTTAGAAATCGGAGCCTTTAGGATTAGCTCAGAGCTTGGTGTTGTTTTCTTAATGGGACAGGTCAGCAAACGCGAAGGCGAACGTGCCGCACAAGTTGCAAGCAAGGTTTCGGGTGTGCGCCGGGTGGTTACGTTGTTTGATTTTGTAGGCTAAGCCACTTGCGATTTAAACGTGGCCTTGATCCAAAAGTAGAAAGGCCTGACGACCCTCGGTGGCAAGCCCTAGGCGCATGCCATGCGGTAAACATACTTTTCCCTGCTGATGACCAAAGGGCAAACCCTCTAACAAGGGCACCTTGGTCTGGCTTGCAATCCATCGAAATACTTTCTGTAAAGTATAACCACGATCATTCGATCTGAGGCTGTAGCCGTTAAATGAGCCTAGCAAGACGGCCTTCTGTGCATCGATGATGCCGCTGTAAAGTAGACGCAACAACATGCGCTCGATTTCGTAGGGATGCTCGCCTACGTCCTCTAAAAACAAGATGCCAGCTTCAGGTGCTTTTGTCAGCCACGGGCTCCCGATCATGCCGCATACCATCGATAGATTGCCGCCCCACAAAACCCCGCGTTCATCAAGGGCTGCCATGTTCGGCGTGCAAGCTTTATAACGAAAACCCAAAACCTCGAGTTTTCCTTCAAAGGCTTCGCGCAAACAGCCACTTGTCGTTTCGTCGACCTCTTGTTGTCCAAAATCATCTAAAAGCATGGGGCCGGCCCAGGTCACGCTTGACGTCGTGCCAAGCATGGCTAAGTGAAAGGCTGTGGTGTCGCTAAAGCCGACCCAAAATTTGTCGGCGTCAGCAAGTGCCTTGAAGTTCAGTCGAGGAAGAAGGCGCATCCAACCATAGCCACCCCGGGTCATCATCACCATGCGGGCTTTGTTTTGTTTGGCCGCACGCTCAAGGGCGCCGATCCGCTGGGTATCCGTACCAGCAAAGCGCTGCCACCTTGCTTTTAGCCCAGGGTCTGCATAAGGTGTCCAGCCATGGTTGATTAACTGTTGCATGGCCAAGCTGTAGGGCGCTTGATCTTCAATCGCTCCAGATGGCGATATTAAATAAACCCCGTTTGCCGAAGCCTTGCCCTTGGCTGCATCGTTTGGCTTATGTGGATTGTTTGTGCTTGGCATCGCTCAGAGTCTGCCATATTCTGGCGCCTTTCGTGCTAACGCAAGGACCGCAGCTATGCCTCATATCCCGTACCTCCCCGAAGATCTTAAAGAGCCCGCCGATGTGGTCGATGCGATTCGTAAACGTCGTGGTGGCGAGCTTTTGCATCTGGATCGGATGCTCTTGCACTCACCTGCTTTTGCCCGAGGCTGGAATGTGTTTTTGGGGGCTGTACGCACAGAGCTTTCGCTGAGTCCAAAGCTGAGAGAGTTATCGATGTGTACGGTAGCGGTTCTCAATGGGGCAGAGTACGAGTTCGTTCAACATGCGCCGCTTTTTATCAAAGCAGGCGGCACGGAGGCTCAAGTACAAGCCTTGCGCGATCCACTGGCTGCGATGGGCGATGCATCGATGTTTGATGATTTAGAGCGATGTGCGCTCGCAGTGATCGTGGCAATGACCCGTGAGGTTCGCGTTGGCGACCTATTGATGCAGCGGTTGCGGCAGCATTTGAGCGATCAAGAAGCCATTGAGTTATGCGGCGTGACGGCTGCTTACAACATGGTCTCTCGGTTCTTAGTGGCAACCGGCATTCATCCAAGTGATATGGCCAAACCAGCCTGATGAGCCATTTGGTCAGCGTGGTAGGAGGAACGGACCAAGGCACCGACGGCGGCATGCTGAAATCCCATGGATTGGGCCGCTGCCTCAAAGCGTTCGAATTCGCGAGGGTGTACGTAGCGCTGAACCGGTAAATGGTTTGCCGACGGCGCAAGATACTGACCGATGGTGATCATGTCGACTTGATGCGCTCGCATGGCCCGCATGACCTCGATCACCTCCTCGTCGCTTTCGCCCAAACCAAGCATAAGACCAGACTTCGTTGGTACCCCGGGGACGCGTTCTTTGAAGCTTGAAAGTAAGTGCAAGGAGTGCTCAAAATCGGATCCTGGTCTTGCCTGCCGATAAAGACGCGGCACCGTTTCCACATTGTGATTCATCACATCGGGCGGTGCTTGCTCTAAAATCTTAAGCGCTCTATCGAGGCGGCCACGAAAATCGGGCACGAGCACCTCAATGAGTGTTTGTGGTGAACTTGATCTTACGGCGCTTATGCAATCGACGAAGTGTTGAGCTCCGCCGTCGCGTAAATCATCACGGTCTACGCTGGTAATGACCACATAGCGCAATTGAAGTGCTGCGATGGTTTGGGCAAGCTGAACAGGTTCCTCGGGGTTTAAGGGCAAAGGGCGACCATGGCCAACATCGCAAAATGGGCAGCGCCTGGTGCATAAGTCACCCATGATCATGAAGGTTGCCGTCCCTTTACCAAAACATTCGCCAATGTTGGGGCAAGACGCTTCCTCGCAAACCGTATGCAAGCCCTTTTCGCGCAAGATGCGTTTGATGTCGTGAAAGCGCGATTGAGCAGAAGGCGCCTTAACCCGAATCCAGTCGGGTTTTGCCAAGGCCGGTCTCGCATCGTGCTGAATTTTGATCGGTATACGCGCAGTCTTCGCCTGACCCTTTTGTTTCACCGTCATCACATCAGGTTTTTCGCTCATGTTGTGGCCATTCGCTCCAAAAAATGCTTATCAAGGCAGGCTGTCATCGAGGCTGCAAGCTCGTTTGCAACACGCTGACAGTCAGGGCTATAGCCTAAACAAGTTCGCATGTCAGTAACTTGCAGACCAGGGTAGCCGCAAGGGTCAATCTGATGAAACGGTGCAAGGTCCATCGCAACATTGAGCGCAAGGCCGTGATAACTACAAGAGCGACTTATTTTGAGCCCAAGCGCTGCAATTTTTGTGCTGCCTGAGAGATGCTCACTTGATGGAGCCCGCTCTAATGGAGGATTTATTGCAAGGTAAACACCGGGTGCATTTGCTCGTCTTTCAGTTGAAATGCCCCATGCCAGCAAAAGATCGATGCAAGACTGTTCTAATAAAAAGACAAGTTCGCGGACCATAAGTCTTCGCCTTGCTAAATCGAGCAACACATAAGCGATGACTTGTCCTGGCCCATGATAAGTGACTTGGCCGCCGCGCTCACTTGCAATGACAGGAATGTCGCCCGGGTCGAGTAAGTGTTGACGTCGCGACGCCTTTCCCAAAGTAAAAACCGAGGGATGTTCGACCAGCCAGATCTCATCCTCGTCTTCTTTGTGCCTTGTTCGAGTGAAATCCTGCATGGCCTTTAGGCAGTCTTCATAGTGTTGAAGCCCCAAATGACGCACATGCGCTTTCATCTTGCCTGGCGCATCAAAGCACAATTTTCACAAGAGGATGTGCAGTGAGTGCGCGGTAAAGATCATCGAGTTGTGTACGCGAGTGCGCGCGAATCGTTGCTGTCAGGCCGATGTAATTGGCCTTGCTCGAGGCTCTGATCTCAAGACTTGCCGGGTCAAAGTCTGGCGCGTGGCGACAAATAAGATCACAAATATGTTGTGCAAATGTTGGAACGTTCTTGCCCATGACTTTTATCGGGAAATCACAGGGGAACGTTAGAAGGGTTTCTGTGGCTTGCATGATGGCTGATCCCCGATCAAATTCCAAGGCTGCGACATGGTCTAGCCTCAGTGGCCCACCCTAGTTGGCCGCGATGGCCTCCTGGTAGGCTTGATATAACTTGTGATACACAGGTCCTGGCTTACCATGTCCAATCGCGCGGCCATCGACTTTGGTGATGGCAAGCACTTCTTTGGTCGCTGAGCTTAGTAGCAGTTCGTCGGCTTGAAAGACTTCATTCCGGCTTATGGCATCCGTTCTAAATCCGATGCCACAGGACTTGCAAAGGGCTTCGATGAGGCCAACCCGAATACCTTCAAGAATCCGATGATCCACCGGGGCTCCAATGACCTCGCCGCCACGAACAAGCCAAATATTGCTCGATGAGCCCTCTGTCATTTGACCGTCACGAAATTGAATACACTCAGCAGCATGAGCGTCGACCGCGGCCTGTCTTGCGAGTACATTACCCAGTAACGATATCGATTTAATATCGCAGTGAAGCCAGCGTTGATCATCCAGGGTGATCGCAGCAACACCTTCGCTTCGCAGTGCCTCAGGCACTGCTTGCAAGGCCGAGCTCATGGCAAAGACCGTGGGTTGGCAGTCTTTTGGAAAAGCGTGGTCGCGCTTGGCTACACCCCGGGTGATGTGCAGGTAAATAAATTGATTGGACCAGGGGTGGCGTTGAATCAAGGATTCGATGAGTGTTAACCACTCGGCATCGCTATAGGGATTTGTAATTTTTATTTTGCCAAGGCTGCGTTTTAAGCGGGCGAGATGCTCAGGCCATCGAAAAGGGCGTCGGCTATACGCGGGTACGACTTCGTAAATACCATCGCCAAAAATAAAGCCACGATCCAGTACAGGTACTTTGGCCTGATCAAGCGGAAGAAATTCGCCATTTAAGTAGACGATTGCTTCATCTTGCCCTGCTTCACGCGCATCAACGCTCGTCGTTTTTGCCTTGCTCGCTTGCATAGCTACTCCCTGTTGCCACTCAAAGACCGACCCACTGCATGATGGTATCCCAGGCGCGTCCAAACCAGCCCGCGGCTTGCACCTCGCTTAGTGCAACCAAGGGGACTTCAGAAAGCGCTTGCCCATCGAGACTGATACGTGCCGTGCCGATGCGTTGGCCCTTTGGAATCGGTGCAACCAAAGGATCGATCCGAATGAGGTCGGTTTTGACACGAGCACCGCTACCCTTGGGGACCACCACACTGAGCGCACCATCGAATCCCGCAGATACTTCAGAGGAAGCACCGCGCCTTACTTTATATTGTGCGACTTGCTTGCCCGCTGGATGTAGAAGCACCGCATCGGTGTTTTGAAAGCCCCAATTCAACAGCTTTTGCGATTCGACAAGCCGTGCTGATTCGGAGGCCGCGCCAAGTACCACCGACAACAATCGACGCTCTTGTTGGGAGCCGCTGTCTTTGCGACGGCTCGACGCTACCAAGCACCAGCCTGCCGCGTCGGTATGACCCGTTTTTAAGCCATCAACGCTAGGGTCGATGGCCAAAAGGCGATTGCGATTGGGTTGTTTAATATTGTTATAGCTATATTCACGCATCGAATAAAGCGCATAACGATCTGGAAATTCGCGGATGAGTCGTGAAGCAAGCAAGGCAAGATCGTAGGCGCTGCTGTAGTGCTGCGGATCGGGTAAACCGGTCGCATTGCGGTACTGGGTATTTTTTAATCCTATGCGCTGGGCTTCACGATTCATGTGTTGCGCGAAAGCTTCTTCAGACCCTGCGAGTGCTTCAGCAAGGATGACCGACGCATCGTTACCCGATTGAACGATCATGCCCTTTAGCAACTCGTCGACCGATGCAGGCTTTCCTGGATCGACAAACATTCTTGAGCCCACCGCTTTCCAAGCTTTTTGCGAAACGGGTGGGCGCTGATCGAGTTTGAGTCGCCCTTCTTTAAGGGCTGCGAAACTCAAATACGCAGTCATGAGTTTGGTCAGTGACGCCGGATCAAGGGTTTTCTCCGGCTCATGGGCTGCCAGCACTTGGTTGCTGCTCACATCGTAAAGCACCCAAGCCTTTGCAGCGATCGTGGGCCCAATCGCAGCAATCGCGGGGGCTGGTGCGGAAGGCTTTGCGGGGGTGGCTTCGCGTATGCTGGTCTTGTCTGCTTCGCCTTTGGCACTGGAAACAGGCTTATCCGTGTCAGCCTTACCACTTGTGCTGGTCTTCTCCGACTCAGCTTTGCCTGCTTGGCTTGGTCGATCGGGCTCGGCTTTAGCAGCCAGCGCAGGGTTTGGCGCCTGAAGGAGAAGGGTAGCGATAAACATGCTGGCAAGCCAGCTCCCGATGAGCGTTCCGCGACTTGGGATTTGCAAATCCATGGGGACCCATCCCAATTGCCTTCTTGTGTTTAGGAAAAACACGGGCGGCTCCTTAGCATTGCCTGCCAAAAGCCAAGCTTTGAGAAACCCTTTGCTTGAGCAGCGGCAAACGTCCGTGAAAAAAGTGCGTGGTTTGAGGGAAAACCAAGACCGGTAAAGCGAGGGGTCGCGCCCAAGCCATGACATCGGAAAGGGCAACGACTTCATCGTCTTCGCCATGGATCACGATACTGTGTTCGGGCACTGCAGGCATGGGAAATCGTGACGCTGCTGGGCCAACAAGGACCAGGGTTTCGGCATTTATGCCCATCGGTCCAAGCGCTTGATAAGCCATGCTGGCAACGTAGCTGCCGAAGGAAAAACCACCCAAGGCAAGTCGTCTGGTGTTGCTTGCCAGATCCGGATACAAGTGGTGGGCTTCTTTGACTAAAGCCAAAAAGTCTTGGGTTTCGCCTCGTCCCTCATCATAAGCGCCCTCACTTTGTCCGACGCCGCGAAAGTTGGGGCGCCAGGTGTCAAAGCCCTGCTCCAAGAAAGCGCGTGCCATGGTTTGCACAACCTTATTCTGGTTTGTGCCCCCATACAAGGGATGGGGATGAGCAATCAAAGCGAGGCCCTTGGCGTTTGAGGCTTGATCGATCAGCACCTCAACGCGTCGGGACTCCAGTTGAAAGTAGCGTGTTTGAGTTTGTGCGTTCACGTCGTTTGATCGGGCAGCTGGAGCCTTCGGACGACTTTGCCAGCGATGAGATGCGACTGGATAATTTCTTCAATATCGTGTTTGTCGACCGCCGTATACCACACGCCTTCGGGGTAAACCACAAACACCGGGCCTAAGTCGCATCGATCAAGGCAGCCTGCCTTATTGATTCGGATCGCGCCAGCGCCTTGAAGGCCAAGTTCTTTGATTCTCGCTTTGGCGTAGCTTTGCAAATCCTCGGCACCTTGGGCGGCACAACAAGGCCTGCCGGCATCGCGTTGGTTGAGGCAAAAAAAGACATGATGACGATAAAACATAAGCAAGACCTGATCTGGTACGAAAAGAGGATGCGCTGCTCAGGCCAGCACGGAAGGTATGAACTACCAATTATAGGCGTCGCTGCGCTCGCAAACCTGTTTGCTGGCGGCTGAGCATGAAGACAGAAAACCACAACAAACACATCCAACGCCAAAGTTCCTGAACCAGGAAGACCACTGCTTCAAAGTGCTGCAAACTGCGGCCCAAAACCGGCGTGGTGCCAAAGCCTGTCGTGTTGCTCTGTCCTAGCCCAAGCCACAGATCGAGCAGGCTTTGCCACCCAGGTCCGAGGGCGTTGCGCCAAAGCTCAAGCCATGAAGTCATCCTAAGGCTAAGGGATAGTAGCCAATCGCTGAGGCCGAAGTCAGGCCTAGGGGCCGGTCCTAGCCCTGGCCCAATACTCGATTGCTCGCCATAGGCTGTGAGGCTTGCAAACAGCCAACCTGTGATGCTGTAGAGCGCCCAAATGCTTGCCAGTCCAAAGCCCCAACGACTTGCAAGTTGCGGGCTTAACCTTCGATGCCAAAAGGACCAGACCGTGATGACAAGCAAGCTCATCAGCAGCGATAAGTAGGCTGCTCCGCTTGCGCCGAGAGAGGGGCTTTGGTGCAAGAAGGTCAACGCAGTGAAGGCAAGTAAGGCTTGCGCGCCGGCAAGGCTCAACCAAAACACCCAGGCCAGGCGGCAGACTTGCGAGAGCATGATGCTAAGCAATAGGCTTTCGGCCAGTAAGCTGCCAAGACTCAGGCCGAGTCCAGCCTGTAGCAACGCCGGACTTGTGACCAAGTGATGGGATAGTCCTGCAATCGTTTCTTTGGGGCTTAGCAAACTGCTAATTCGTATGGCAAGCCAAAGAATCACCAGAGCCGCAGGCCACTGAGCCTGGTCCTGCCACCAATGTCGGCTGATACGGCGTATCGATTGCCAGGGTCCTCTTAATCCGAGGGCTAGCAAGCCGCCGAGGCCTGCTCCCAGGGAGTTGGCAAGCAAGTCTAGTAGGGAGGGAACGCGCTGTGGCAAATAGCTCTGTGCCGCTTCGATAAAGAGGGACAAGAGTCCACCAATCAGGGCTGGGAGCCAGAGCAACGAGCGCCCTCTGTAGGTGATGTTTAGCGCAAGCAGCAGCCCAAGCGGAGCGTATAGGGCGATGTTGCTTAGGAAATCAAACCAAGTCCAGAAACGCGGTAGGGGATCCGTGAGAAAGGCCCATGGGGCAGCGCCAATCCCACGCCACGCCTGCCAAGGCCACAATGATCCATAGACGATGGCCAGCGACCAAAGTGCGAGCAAAACCCAAAGCACGGGGCTGCTCGGACTCGGTCGGGGTCGCTTGGGTGCGCGTTGGGGTGAAGGGGCCATGGCGGATTGCATTTGGCACAGCAAAGCTC
>Ga0255212_1000472_pt1 | contig 10192 bp, 8 predicted proteins | sample Miss_Yuk_RepC_8d_FD_188425 | JGI IMG/M metagenome (GOLD analysis project Ga0255212, IMG submission 188425) | Freshwater microbial communities from Mississippi River, Louisiana, United States - Miss_Yuk_RepC_8d | ecosystem: Environmental > Aquatic > Freshwater > River | place: USA: Louisiana...
CCACCGCATTCACGCGGATGCCCTTGCGCGCCCATTCACTGGCCAGTGCGCGCGTCATGCCCAGGATGCCGGCCTTGGCCGCGCTGTAGGCGTTGCGGCCCGGAATGCCACCAAAGCTGGCGATCGAACCGATGTTGACCAAGGCACCGCGGTTGCCCTGCGCATCGCGCGGCTGTTTCAGCATTTGTGCAATGACCTGCTGAGACACCAGAAAGGCACCGCGCAAATGCACCGACAGCACTTTGTCAAAGGCGTCCACCGATTGCGCCAGCGTGGGCGCGGTCTGGTCGGCGATGCCAGCGTTGTTGACCAGGGCGTCGATGCGACCGTGGCGAGCCACCACCTCGGCCACGCGCGTTTTCACGACTTCGGCATCGGTCACGTCACAGGCCCAGCCCGAGTGCTGCGAGCCCAGGGCATGCGCGCGCTCGGCAGCCAGTGCGCCGTTCATGTCCAAAAGCGCCACCGCCCAGCCCTGGCTGGCAAAGTGCTGCGCCGTGGCCCAGCCAATGCCGTCCGCCGCGCCTGTCACGATGGCCACTGGACTGGTCATGCCTCGACCTTGTCTGCGATGTGGTTGGCGGTCACGTAGCCGAACGTCATGTTGGGCCCGTGGGTGATGCCCGCACCAGGGTAGTTGCCACCCATGATGCTGGCGCGGTCGTTGCCCACGGCGTACAGACCGTCAACCACCGAACCGTCACGGCGCTTGACCTCGCCCACCACGGTGGTCTGGATGCCGTCAAACGTGCCCAGATCACCCATAACGACCTTGACCGCGTAGAACGGGCCTTTCTCGACCGGAGCCACGCAGGGGTTGGGCTGGTTGGCGGGGTCGGCCAGGTAGCGGTTGAAGGCGGTGGTGCCACGGGCGTACTGCTCGTCTACGCCTTTGATGGCACCCTGGTTGTATTCGCGCACTGTGGCCTCCAGGCCAGCCGCGTCGATGCCGCAGACCTGGGCCAGCTCGGCCAGCGTCTGGCCCTGCAGCAGGTAGCCGTTGCGGATAAAGGGACCGATCGGCATGGGCGCGGGTTTGACGAAACCCAGGCCGTATTTGCCCAGCGTGGTCTTGTCGCAGACCAGCCACATCACGGTGTCTTTGCCGGTCTGGTTTTTCTGCGCGGCGGCGATCATGTCCACGCCCACATCGTGGTAGGAATTCGATTCATTGCAAAAACGCTTGCCGTCTGCCATGACGCCGATCACGCCAGGCTTGTAGCGGTCGAGCAGGTGCGGGAAAACGCCAAACTCGCCGTTGCTGTAGGGCACCTTGGACACTGGCATCCAGGCCGCTGCATCCTTGAAGCGCAAGTCCACATCGGCCCCGGCCTGCTCTGCCAGGCGCACACCGTCGCCGGTGTTGCCCACGGGCGTGGGCGAGAGGTGCTCCCCGCCGCGCTGCAGGTGCGGGTAGGCCTGCGCAATGCGTTTGACGTCTTGCGGAAATCCACCGCAGGCCAGCACCACACCACGGCGGGCGCGGATCTCGCCGCCCTCGCCGCCCACCGTCATGCCGACCACACGGCCGTTTTCGGTCAAAACATTTTGCGCCGGAGTCGAAGTCAGGATCGGGATGCCCAGATCGAGTGCCGATTTGGCCAGGCGCGCCGCTAGCGCGTTGCCGCTGGTCACGTTGATGGCGCGCTGGTAGAGCGCCAACTCCTTCATGTGGTTCAGCAAACGCTTGGCCACATAGAAAAATGACGTGAGCGATTTGGTGGCCTGGAAGAAATGCTTGAGGTCCGCGTTCGACGAGTTGAACATCATGCCCATGAAAGTGATGGTCTTGAGCGGGGGTTTGAGGCGCGGCATGTCGGCGCCCAGACGACGGATGTCAAAAGGCTCGGCCAGGATGGAGCGGCCAATGGCGGCGCCACCTTTCACGTGGGGGTGGTAGTCCGGGTAGAGCGTCGGGATGAACTTCATCTCGGTGTTCTGCTCGAAGAAGTCCACCATCTTCGGACCCTGCTCGATGAAGGTGCTCACCGCCGCTTCGTCAAAGAAGCTGCCGGTCTCTTCCATCATGTAGGTGCGCACGGCATCGACCGTGTCTTGGGGGTTTTGCTTGCGGCCGTGGTGGTTGAGCGGAATCCAGAGCACGCCGCCCGAGAGTGCGGTGGTGCCACCGAACACCGGTTCTTTTTCAATCACGACCACATCGAGGCCGCGTTTTTTGGCGGTGATGGCGCAGGCCAGACCGGCCGCCCCCGAACCCACCACCAACACATCACATTGCTTGTTCATCTTCACCTCAAGCGGTTTTGTTGTAGCCAGGGCGCGGCACCATGTCCATGAGCATGCAGGACATGCCGCCATCGACCAGGAGTTCTGCACCGTTCACATAGCCCGAACGCGGGCTGGCCAGGAAGATCGCCACGTCGGCAATGTCCTGCGGCTCGCCGATGCGTCGGCTGGCCGTCACCGCCGCGCGCTTGGCTTCAAAGCCCGGCTCTTCGTAAAACCTGGCCGACAAGGCGGTGCGGATCATGCCGGGGCAGATCGCGTTGCTGCGCACGCCCTTCGGTCCCCACTCCACCGCCAACTGGCGTGACATCTGCAGCACGCCCGCCTTGCTCGCACTGTAGGCACCGCTGCTGCTTTGCGGAAACAGGCCCGAAATGGAAGCCACGTTCACGATGCTGCCCTCGCCCGCCTGGCGCATGCCCTCGCCAAAGGAACGGGCGCACAGCAGGTAGCCGGTCAGGTTGACGGCCAGCACCGCGTTCCAGTCGTCCAGGCTCACATCGGCCAGGCCGCCTGCACGCAGCAGGCCAGCGTTGTTGATGAGGGCGTAGGCTACGCCCCAGTGGGCTTGCACTTGTTGCGCAGCCGCCTGCACGCTGGCGGCGTCACTGATGTCACACACAACGCCCAGCACCTGCGCGCCTGTGGCTTGCAGCTCGGCCGCGCGCTGCTGCAGGCCTGTGGCGTCGCGGTCCAGCAGCGCCACTTTGGCGCCCACAGCGGCCAGGCGCTGCGCCACCGAAGCCCCGATGCCGCTGGCTGCGCCTGTGACCACACAGACACGGCCTTGCAGTTCGAGCCAGTTCTTGTCTCCGTTCATCTCTGCATCCTGGTTGTCGGAAATTGAGTTGGATTGTTGGAACAAGCGGCAAAAATTATTTTGACGAATCGAACCAATAACAGGACAATTCGTGCACACCAAGGCAAGAAAATGGCGCGCTCTAGGGTAATCCCGAACTACGATCTCTATGGCGATTCGAGCCGACTCGAAGACTCCGGCGCCTTCAACTTTGAATGGATTCCGCAGCGCTCGGCGCCCTACAACTGGCTGATCCACGCGCACCGGCACGACTCCTTCATCCAGGTGCTCTACTTGACCGAAGGCCAGGTGGACGTGCAGATCGAACACGCCATGCAGACGCTGCACGCGCCTTGTGTGATGCTGATCCCGGCCGGGCATGTGCACGGTTTCAGGTTTTCCAAAGACACGCAGGGACCGGTGGTCACGGCCATGCAAAAGCCGCTTGAATCGGCGGCAGGCCTGATAATGCCCGCGCTCTTGGACACCATCCGAACACCACGCCTGCTGTCGCTGCATGCCGACATGCGCTACATCGACCAGCTCATGCCGCTGTTTCTGGCCTTGCAGCACGAATCGCGCACTCCGGCCGAAGGCCAGGTGGCGGCGGGCACATCGCTGTTGCTGGCGCTGTTGGTGCAGGTCCACCGCATCAGTCAGCTTTCGGACAGCACCAGCACGGCCACGCACTACAGCATCTCGCGCAAGGCCCAGCAGATTGAAAAGTTTCGCAACCTGCTCGACAAGCATTTCCGGTCTGAGCATTCGCTGCAGGCCTACGCCGATTTGGTGGGGGTGAGCGTGGGCCAGCTCTCGCGCCTGTGCCGCGAGGTGCTGGGCAAGTCGAGCCTGCAGGTGATGAACGACCGGCTGATCCAAGAGGCCCAGCGCGAACTGCTCTACACCAGCTTGCCGATCAAACAGCTGGCCAGTGAACTCGGGTTTGAAGACGACGCCTACTTCAGCCGCTTCTTCCGCAAACACACCGGCGCCAGCCCCAAGGCCTACCGGGCCAGTGCATTGGCCCGGATCAGCAAAGCGGAATCGGCCGTGCATTGACCCCGCACCTCAGCGGTGCTTGAACTCGGGCTTGCGCTTGGCCAAAAACGCGTGCATACCTTCGTGCGCGTCATCGCTGGCAAAACGGGCATGCAGCTCGCGCCGCTCGAACAAGATGCCTTCGCTCAAGCTGGCTTCGTAGGCGCGGTTGACCGATTCCTTGATGGCCATGAGCGCAGGCGCTGAATAGCCCGCAATTTGCGTTGCCAGTTTGAGGGCAGTGGCCTGCAAGTCGGCGTCAGCCACCACGCGCGAGACCAGGCCGTAGCGGTCGGCCTCTTGGGCGCTGAGCATGCGGGCCGACAGACACATGTCCATGGCCTTGGCTTTGCCAATGGCGCGCGGCAGGCGCTGGGTGCCGCCTGCACCGGGCAGCATGGCCAGTTTGATTTCAGGCAGCGCAAACTGCGCCGACTCGGCGGCCACCACGATGTCGCAGGCCAGCGCCAGTTCGCAGCCGCCGCCCATGGCGTAGCCCGCCACCGCCGCGATCACGGGCTTGCGCACCTTGCGAATCGTCTCCCAGTTGCGGGTGATGAATTGGCCTTCGTACACGTCCATGTAGGTCCAGTCGGCCATCACCGCAATGTCGGCGCCAGCGGCAAACGCCTTGTCGCTGCCAGTGATGACCATGGCGCCAATGGCCGGGTCCTGATCAAGGGCGAGCAAGTGCTGGCCCAGCAGGTCCATCAGTTCGTCATTGAGGGCGTTGAGCTGCTGAGGTCGATTGAGCGTGAGCAGGGCCACACGGCCTCGCACCTGCACCTTCACCGGCAGTTCCACCATAGCTTCGGTCATGTCGGACTCCGATCAGGATTTCTGGATCAGCGCCAGCAGCTGCTCGCGCAGCTTGAACTTCTGGATCTTGCCGGACGGCGTGGTGGGCATGGCGGCCAGCACCTCGACCCGCTCGGGGATGTACTGCTGCGCCACTTTTTGTTCCTTGAGGTAGGCCACCAGGGTGGCCATGTCAAAGCTCTGGTCGGGCTTGGGCACGACCATGGCGCAGGCACGCTCACCCAGGCGCTCGTCGGGGTAGGCCACCACGGCGGCCAGGGCCACGGCGGGGTGGCGGTAGAGCAGCGACTCGATCTCGACCACCGGAATGTTCTCGCCGCCCCGGATGATCACGTCCTTGCTGCGGCCCGTGATGCGGATGTAGCCCTGCGCGTCCATGCGGGCCAGGTCGCCGGTGTCAAACCAGCCCTCGGCATCGGTGCCGTTCCATTGCGGGCGCTTGAGGTAGCCCCCAAAGTTGGAGCAAGAACGCACATACAGCTTGCCCGCCTCGCCCGCAGGCAGGCTGCTGCCGTCCACATCGACCACTTTGAGCTCCACCCCCGCCAGCGGTTTGCCGTCGGTGGTGAAGGCGCGCTCGTCCGGATCGTTCAGTTCGATCAGCGTGACGGCGCCGTTCTCGCTCATGCCCCAGGCCGAGACGATTTTGGTGCCCAGTGCGGCGCGGGCCTGTTCGACCAGCGGGCCGGGGATGGGTGCACCGGCGCACAGGAAGGTCTTGAGCGAGGGCACCGGTTTTTTGTTTTCGGCCACCGCTTTGGTCAGGTCGGTCAGGAAGGGTGTGGAGGCCATGGTGAAGCTGGCTTTTTCGCCGTTGATGACTTCCACCGCTTTTTTCGGCTCCCAGATGTCCTGCAGAACGGCGCTGGCCTTGAGCATGATGGGCATCATCAGGCCGTACATGAAGCCGGTCTGGTGCGCCATGGGCGAGGCCATCAACACCACGTCCTGCGCATCCAGTTGCAGGCGCTGGGCGTAGGGAATGATGTTGGCCATCACGGTGTTGGCCGAGTGCATCACGCCCTTGGGCTCGCCGGTGGTGCCCGAGGTGTAGATGAGCTGGGTGATGTCGTCGGGGCCGGGGCGGTGCGCGCCAAGGATGGCAGCGGCGTCCGGCTCGTTTTCCCATGCCGGACCGCTGAGCAAAGCCTCGTAGCTGTTGGCGCCCTGCCCGTCCACCACCACGATGTGTTTCAGGTCAGGCAAGTTGGGCTGGATGCCTTGAATCATCTGCTCGTAGTCAAAACCACGGAAAGCCTTGGGTGCAATGATGACCTTGGCCTCGCCGTGCTTGAGCATGAAGTTGAGTTCACGCTCGCGGAAGATGTGCATCAGCGGGTTGATGACCGCGCCCAGGCGCGAGCAGGCCAGGTAGGTCACGGTGAACTGCCACCAGTTGGGCAGCTGACAAGCCACCACGTCGTTGCGTTTCACACCCAGGCGCGACAGGCCCACGGCCACGCGGTCGGCCATTTGCGCGAGTTCACGGTAGGTAAAGCGGCGCACATCCCCGGCTTCGAGGCGGTAGGCGGTCAGGGCCAGCTTGTCCGGACAGGAGGCCAGGCAGGCGTCCAGGTCGTCGTTGATGGTGCGGTCATGCCACAGGCCTTTGGCCACAGAGGCGGCGCGGCGCGGGGCCAGCAGTACGGCGTCGAATTCCATGTTTGTCTCCTCGTTTTTATCAATCAGGCCGGCACATTCTTCCGGCCAGCCCGGTTGCGCGCAATGATGGTTTTCATGATCTGCGCTGTGCCGTCACCGATCTGGAAACCCAGCACATCGCGCATGCGCTGCTCCATCGGGCCACGGTCATAGCCGCCGTGGCCAAAGCACAACAGGCACTGGTGGATCACGTCGTAAGCCAGCTTGGGGCCCCACCACTTGGCCATGCCGGCCTCTGCCGTGTGCGGCAGGCCCTGGTCCTTGAGCCACAGGCCTTGCAGGCACAGCAGGCGGGCACCTTCGACCTCGGTGTCGAACTGCGCGAGCGGGTGCGTCACGCCCTGAAAAGCCGACAGGGGCTGGCCAAAGGCCTGACGCTGGGTGATGTATTCCCAGGTTTCTTCGAGTGCCACACGCGCCACGGCCAGGCACTGCAGGCCAATCAGCGATCGTGAAAAGTCAAAACCGTGCATGACCTGCACAAAGCCCTTGTTCTCGTCGCCCAGGCGGTGGCTGACGGGCACGCGCACGTTCTCGAAAAAGATGGAGCCGCGTCCGATGGCGCGCTGGCCGTGGCAGTCAAAACGGTTGGTGGTCAGGCCCGGCGTGTCCATGGGCACCAGCAAAGCGGTCACGCCGTGTGCGCCCGACTCGGGTGTGCCGGTGCGGCCAAAGACCACAGTGATGTCGGCCTGGTCGGCGGCAGAGATCGAAGTCTTCTCGCCATTGATAACGTAGAAGTCGCCGTCGCGTTCGATCTTGAGCCGCAGGTTGGCCGCGTCCGAGCCTCCGCGTGGCTCGGTCAGCGCAATGGCGCAGATGGACTGGCCAGTGCGGATCTTCTCCAGCCACGGTGCCACCACGTCTGGGTTGCCGTATTTGGAAAGGATCTGGCTGTTGAGCGAGGCCAGCAGGTTCAGATACGAAAAGCTCAGGTCCACACGGGCGATTTCTTCGTGGATCACGCCTGCGGCGAGACACCCCATGCCCAGACCGCCAAACTGCTCGGGCAGTTCAGGGCAGATGAAACCGAGCTCGCCCATCTCACGCAAGAGTGCGCGGTCAAACTCGCGCGTCTTGTCGCGCTCCAGAAAACCGGGCTTGACCTTCTCTTCGGCAAAGCGGCGCACCGTCTCGGCCAGCGCCTGCAGGTCTTCGTTGATGTACGGGTTCGGTGTCATGTTTGCCTCTCGGCCTTCACTTGGCGTACTTGCGGAACTCGGGCTTGCGCTTTTCCTTGAGCGCGTTCACGCCTTCGCGCGACTCGTCGGTGTCGTAGTACAGCTTGAGCGCGTACATGCCCATGCCGGCAATGCCCGACTGGTGCGCGGTGTCCATGTTGAAGCTGCGCTTGGCAATCGCAATGGCGGTGGGGCTGCGTTCGCAGATGGTTTCGGCCCACTCCTGCACGGTGGCGTCCAGTTGGTCATGGGGCACACAGATGTTGGCCAGGCCCATGTCGACCGCTTCCTGGCCGGAGTAGCGCTTGTTGAGGTACCAGATTTCGCGGGCTTTCTTCTCGCCCACCACTCGGGCCAAAAAGGCGGTGCCGTAACCGGGGTCTACCGAACCCATCTTGGGGCCCACCTGGCCGAAGATGGCCTTGTCCGAGCAAATCGTCAGGTCGCAGATGGTGCACAGCACGTTGCCCCCGCCGATGGCAAAACCCTGCACCCGGGCGATCACCGGCTTGGGCACGTCGCGGATGGCGGTGTGCAGCTCTTCCATCGGCAGGCCAATCGTCCCGCGGCCGTCGTAGTTGCCGTCATGGGCCGACTGGTCGCCGCCGGTGCAGAACGCGCGGTCACCGGCGCCAGCCAGCACGATGCAGCCCACATCGCGGTCGTAGCCGGCCTTGTTCAGGGCCTTGATGATCTCGTCGCAGGTGGTGCCGCGAAACGCGTTCATCTTGTCCGGGCGGTTGATCGTGATCCAGGCCACGCCGTTGCGGACTTCGTACAGGATGTCTTCGAATTGCATGTGCTTCTCCAGAAAAGGTGTGTTGGCCAATCAGCCGTGCATCGTCAGGCCACCGGACACGCTGATGACCTGGCCGGTGATGAAAGCGGCGTCATCGCTGCCGAAAAACGCAATCGCGCTGGCCAGGTCATCGGGCTGCCCCAGACGGCCCAGCGGAATCGCGCTGCGGAAAGCCTCGATCAGCTTGGCCGGATCACGGGCGCCTTCGGCCACGCCGGCGAGCAAGGCGGTGTCGGTCGGGCCAGGGCAAACGACGTTGAGGGTGATGTTGTGGCGGGCATGCTCGCGCGCCAGTGTTTTGGACAGTGCCACCAGCCCGCCTTTGCAGGCCGAATACACGGCCTCGCCAGACGAGCCGCCACGCGCAGCATCCGAGGCGATGTTGACGATGCGACCGTAATTGCGGGCCACCATGCCCGGCAGCACCGCGTGGTGCATGTGCAAGGCACCCGTGAGGTTGATGGCGATCAGTTTGTCCCACTCGGCGGGCACGGTCTTGACGAAAGGCTTGAAGATGTCCCAGCCGGCGTTGTTGACCAGCACGCCGATGGGGCCGAGCTGCGCTTCGGCGGCAGCCACAGCGGCGTCCACCGCAGCGCGGTCAGTGATGTCGCACTGGAAAGCCGCCGCAGTGCCACCCGCCGCCTGGATGTCCCCCGCCACTTTCTGCGCGGCGGCCAGGTTCATGTCGAACACCGCCACTTTGGCGCCTTCTTTGGCAAAACGTTTGCAGGTGGCCCCGCCAATGCCGCCACCGCCGCCGGTCACCACCACCACTCGTCCATCCAATCCTGTCATGTTGCGCTCCAAAGGTTGATATATGCAAATATGTTTGCGCATTCTAGGAATGGATTGGGCTGCAATCAATGATGGGAAACTGGAATTAACCCGTGGTTTACCCTAATAAAGACATCAATCAGTTCAGCATCCAACCCCTTTTAAAGACAACATATTTGCATTTTTACAAGATGAGGCCGTTATGAAAAAACCAAAAAAATCCCGCCCGAGGGCGGGATAAAAGCCAGACCTACAGCCTCAGGGATGGGGGCCCCAGGGCGCGGCCGTCATCAGCTTGTTGCTCTGTTCGCGCAGCAACGGCCGCAGCTTGCCGACAAAAGCCAGGAAGTCCGGGTCGGCCAGGACCCCCGCCCAGAACGCACGGCGGTCAGCGTCGTCATCGAATTTCCAGACGTGGATCAACTCGTTGAGCGCGCCCACGTCGCCCGTGAAATACCCCACCAGTTTTTGCGGATGCCGCGCCAGCGCCGGCCAGCCTTCGTTCGCGTAAAGGGACACCACCTCACCCATCTTGCCCACCACCACCGAGTAGGTTCTCAATTCATAAATGGCCACATTCATGCTCCTGTCGTTGACGGAGGCCGATTAAACGCGACTTCGGCGTGACCGGCAATGCGTGCCGCCCTCCGCCTGACACACACGAGACCGGGGCGACCACCTGCATGCCTGCCTCAGGCGTCCGCTGACGTTATGCTGCGACCTTCTGAATCCGTAGACACCATGCACAACAACCCTTCCCTGCAAGCGGCACAACAACTCTGGCAACACTGGCTGGCAGGCACCACGCTGGACACGCTGCCCGACAGCTGTCGACCGCATACGCGTGCCGCGGGCTATGCCATTCAGGCC
>Ga0255212_1000473_pt1 | contig 10182 bp, 11 predicted proteins | sample Miss_Yuk_RepC_8d_FD_188425 | JGI IMG/M metagenome (GOLD analysis project Ga0255212, IMG submission 188425) | Freshwater microbial communities from Mississippi River, Louisiana, United States - Miss_Yuk_RepC_8d | ecosystem: Environmental > Aquatic > Freshwater > River | place: USA: Louisiana...
ATCTGGACACTCTGCTACCGACGTACGAATACAAATCTTGATGTTCGAGGTACTGAGTCCGGGCGCCAGTGGCGTAGCACCGGATTCACAGGTTGTTTTACCGAATACAGCGAGGCAACGTGCCTGCGTTGCTGCATTTGAAAAACTTGTGCTGTCGGATGGATCGTAGCCCGCAACCAAACGGGACGCTGCCCGTACCGACTTGGCGACAATATCGTAGTAATAAATCGCACGGCTGTACTCGACGATACCAAACGCGAGGACCAGCAGAGGGATCAATACCAAGGAAAATTCCACTGCTGCCGCGCCATGTTCGTGTTGGCGTCGACTTGAGCGGAAGCGCATTGGACGGGTCGTGCGTATCCCACTCATCGCACCAGTGCCGGTACGAGCGGCCCATTTGATCCACTACCACCTGGCAAGCCAACTGAAGCGCAAGGGCTGCTGGCTTCTGAAGCATTGCCTAAATATTCCAAGTACATTTGCGGGACCGATGAGGTACCACCGCTATTGCCATTTCCGTTATTTTTCCCGTTTCCATTGCCTTTACCGTTACCACCGGAAGTGCTTGAGCCACCTGCCACCAACTGCGAATTTCCACTGGCGTTATTAACTATGGGATGCAGCAACAGCACACATGCCCACTGCTGCACCGGTGCTGTCTGGCTGCTTTGGTAAGCCGCACAGTCGACCACTGGCGCGATCATGACACGGCGATCACCACCCTGCGCCGCGAGATTACTCGTGCTGAGGACACTACCTCGCACATCTGAATTACCGCCTTGATAGGGTGTGTTAGTCGTGCGCTTTGAGACAAAGTCTGCATAAGCGTTACCGGCCGATTTATTCCAGTTACCGCCAAAACTATTATCGGTATATGCAAAGCCGGTACGGTCCGGTTGCGCCTCGGTCGAGCTCACATTCCCTTGGTAGATGCCGAAACGGCTGTTGTACTCATTTGCCAATGAGGTGACATTACCCGCCTGCCCAACCGGTGACCCTGCTGGCGGCAACTGGCACTGACCCGTGCCGGTCAAATTTGCAGCCAACTCAGCCGCACCCCCTTGTGGCGGACTGAGATCTGCCCACATGAAGCTTCCGGTCAGCGAGCCACTCGCACTTACTGCGCCTTCTAGCCAACTCCCCTTAGCGCCGAGACTCGCCTTGCAAACCGCAACGGGCATCGCACAGGTTGTTTGCGAAGGCTGCAGACGCGCAACTGCCGAGGCTGACATGCTCTGCATTCCGATATTGACACCGGGCAGCACATTCAAGGTCTGAATCAGCCAAGTAGGAATATTATTTTGAACTAACGTGCAGCGCGCATAACGCATGGTCAGTGTTGTCGCATTGCTGACAGCAAGATCACTACTGTGATACCAAGGCCCACCTAAGCTAGCTGCGAACTCGATACTGCCATCGGATTGAGTGGCGACTGTCCGTGATTGAAACAATACCCGGTGGCGCAGCGCGGTGGTTAGACCCGCAGCCTGACTGATTTGAAGCTGTTTACCATCGCTTCCAGAAAGTGACAGTGCTGCCGATAACGCACAGGCATCAGCCGCATTCTGTAGCTCAGTTTTTGCGACATATAGCTGACCAAGATCGAGCGCTAATCCCGCCATCCCTATCATTGCTGTGATGACGATAGCGAAGATCACTGCAACCGCGCCTTGCTGACTTTTATGCAGTGTGGCTCGGCGCATCAGTTGGAACACGCTGATCTCTCCTTATCGATTTCGAGAATCAGCGCGAGACGCCAATCGTGAACGCTGAGCTTGCCGGTGCCGGCTCTTTGAATGAGCTACGATAACGCACGATAGCTTCACGGCCACTTGCACCATCAATGCCATTTACTGGTTCATCACCGCCTGCCGTCGGATCGATAATCTGCTGCTGTTGAGTTAGTCTGACTGACTGTCCGAACTGCGCATCCCACTGCGGTGTCGTGGGCACACATGCGGTGAGTGCCAACAATGCTGTTCCGGACAGTAAAAGTCGCTTGTATCGCGTACATAGCATGGTCATGATTGGGTTCCTCACTTCAATTCGAATCCGTTATTGGAATCACGCGGTGACGTACGCGATTCACCTTCGCGCTGACTCTGACTCTCACGCTTACCCTCCAGCTTGCCATCGATGAAAAGCTCTCTGCGATTCGGTTCGCGCAAACCATCGGTGGGCAACTTGGTAGGTTGGGGTAAAGGCTTCACGAGTCGAGGCGTTACGACGAACACAAGCTCGGTTTTATCGTTCTGGAAGTCCGTACTCCGAAATAGTGCACCGAGGACGGGTAACTCGCCGAGTACTGGAAACGCTTTGATATTGGCTGTTGAGTTGTTTTTGATCAGGCCACCAATCGCAAAGCTTTGACCATCCGCCAGCTGCACCGTGGTTGATGCACGGCGTGTTGTAATCAGTGGCAAGATTGCGCGTGCTTGTGTCGTTCCGTTGCCGATACCGACACCGTCGCGCGACAGCTCGGATACTTCGGGCGAAACCCGCAGATTGATACGACCGCCGGAGAGCACAGTCGGGGTAAATCGCAATCCGACGCCGAATTCTTTCTCTTCCAGCGCAATTCTACCTAGTGCGTCCTGCGCAACAGGTATCAGTATCCTGCCACCTGCGAGGAAGCTACCCTCCTGCCCACTGATCGCCATCACGTTCGGTTCTGCAAGCACTTTCACCAAGGATTCTTTTTTCTCAGCATCCAGGTAAACCCCCGAGCCCGAGGCCCGGGTAACACTCAAGTTTCCACCTAGATTACCGACCAAAAAATTCGACAGGATGCTCGTAGTGATCGATCCGCTCAGTGGCGTGCCCTGCACACCAGCGCCAAGCTTATCGATTAGCGCTTTCGATACCTCAGCGACTTTGACTTCAAGCATTACCTGCTGTGCTGCAGCGACCTGCAATAAATTCACGACACGTAATTGCTGAAGGGCGAGATTGCCCGATTGTGCAGCAGCATTTCCACCTGAATTGTTTGTAGCCATGCCATCTTGCAAGGCACCCGGGCTAACACTCGACGGCCGACGGACATACGCTAATGCCAGATCATTGACGCGCGAGGCGACCATGGTGTCACTGACGGTGCCACTTAAGATCAAACTGTCAGCAGCTGCACTGACCCGAATGTCTTTTTCCTCCGGCATCAATTCGAGTAATGTGGCCTGGAGCGCTCCGGGATCTAGAGAAACCACAACATCAATTGCACTGCAGCGCCCACTCTTCCCCTGCACAATCATGTTGGTACTACCGATTTCAACACCTAGCAGATACAGCGTCTCAGGCGACACCAGCATTGCCTGGGCGACTGCCGGATTTCCAAGTGTCCGATTAGTCACTGGTTCAGGCAGGCGCAATAGGGTCGATTTACCGAGTGGCAGCATCATCCGGCTGGGTGCAGCGGGCTCACCATTACAGTTGAGTGGTGCCAAGCTGTGTAACTGGTTCGATGCTAGCCTCTCGCTGTTTGGGCGGTGCGTGACACTGTCTACTTCCTGTGCGATGGTTATAGTGGAAGCGCTGATGCAGGTGACCATCAGCAACTGGCGCAACGCTTGAGCGCTTTTCTTCATATTGTTCCTCCGGTAGCTTCGGTCATACAGGTCAATAGCATTCCTGCCCATTTCGTAAGCCATTGATGACACCGACGCAGGTCAGTGGCGCAGCTGACACTGCTGATGTTTCTTTCGGTGGTGGTGCGCTGGAAGATGCGCGAATGATAGGAGCGGCACTTGATTTTTTCTTGCTTGTCGATGCAGCTTGCGAGCTACGGCTTACTGGAGCACTCATGCCTGGAGTATTCTTGCTTTTCTCAGCCAGCATGTCCGGTGTAGTATCTTGTCCCAGTAAGCTGTTTTTTGTTACGCCAGCTGTATCTGCTACCAATGGATCAATCTGGTTTCGCAAGACCAGTGAGAGTGTGCCAACACTGCGCGCAAGATCGATCTTCTCAGCCTGTTGCGGCGTCACTTCCAGTGTGACTGCATTCACAACACGCGGCTTAGTGTCATCACGACCAACTTCTTGTGCGACAGCTAGTACTAATATGCGCTCGAGAACAATTTTGGAGATTGACTTGTCTCGTGCTGTCGCTTCATTTGAATCGCGCTGCGTATTGACGATGATGTCGACATAATTTCCCGGTAGCGCAAAACCAGCGACACCGATTACATCATTCACCCTAACGGTAATTGCTCGCTTTCCCTCACCAATGACCGCAGATAAGCCGCCCTGCGTACCTATCGGCGCCAGCTTTGCCTGAAGCACGGGTTCACCGCGCAACATATTCGTTTTTAATACTCGGCCATCCAAGGTATCAATTTGCTGAAACGCACCAGGTGGTACGCTGCGCGATGGCCAATCAACTAACTGTACTAATTCCGGTGTCAGTCGCTGCCCAAGACTGATATCGGTTGAAACTACCGCCACCTTGGTCATACCACTGCCTGATTTCGCATCCAGCCATCGAGAAGCAAGGAGCACTGCCATGAGCCCGGCGATCAAAGCGACGCTCATCATGATCCATGGTCTTGTTATTCGCATACTTCCTCCGAACACATAGTTGCTGCTTGATCAGCGATTCGGATACATCTCGATCGCGATGAGGACCAAGGTGCTGCCGATTGCAATCACCACGCCATAGGGCAGCGTCGCGCGTGAATCCTTCAACATACGTGGTGCTGGAATGCGCTTCCGCGAATACAGCATCTCCTCACCCATGGCACTCATCCAGTCGGCGTAGGGTGAACGTGCGAATAGCAGGGCAATCGCCCAAACACCCCCTACTAATGCGCTAATCAGAGCGACATGTAAGGTCGCCAGCCAGCCCATATGCATGCCGAGTACGCCCAATAACTTGATATCGCCGGCTCCCATACCGCCCATCAGATAGAAAGGCATCAGGATCACCAGCCCGGTAACACCACCAAGTAAACAATCGCGCAGCGTGAGGCTGTCGGTCGTGAACATCGAGACCATCAAGGCAGCAGCCATACTCGCTGCGAGTAACTGGTTCGGTATGCGCCAGTATTTCCAGTCAGAGGCGGCGGCTAGCCAAGCAGTGATCAGTACTGCCGCTGTACTCGTGAGAGATAGAACGGGCGGAATCGTGGAAAATTCACTCATAATCGTCGGCGCGTAAAAAGTTATTGAAGGCACTTGGCGGATGGCGGTTGATTGACCGCCATCCCATCCTGAGAATCCTCTGGATCAACCGCCCGTGCCTGTGGTGCCGGCGTTCTTGACAGCGTCCTTCACGCTGGTGAATTTGGTGTTCAGTTCGGTCCCCAACAGTCCGACTGTGACGAGAATGGCTGCGGCAATCAGTGCGATCATCAAGCCGTACTCGACAGCAGTCGCACCCTGCTCATCCGCGAGGAAGGACCGCAGCTTTTGCATCAATGTGTTCATTTACCGACTCCTTGATTAACGAGATCAACTGCAAATGCTCGGGTACCGACACAGCGCAGGGCTGCGCGGTGACGCCGAAGCGCCGAACCGTACCGGTGAAATCCACCGACGGATGCCTGACAAAGTGTTGCTTATTTGTCATTGGGCGCAGTGTCGGCGGGTATTGTCGAAATTTAAATAGTGCAATTGTGTCAAATAGTGTTGTTGATTCACACAACCCCTGATTTAACTTATGATTAAAATGAGTGCTTACTAACTTTTTCCGCCGCAAACGCCCGAGAATTTGATCTTGAGCAAGGCGAGGACAGTCCCGCAGGGTGGGCGAAAGGGCCCCAAGCGTTGTCGTCGGATGAATTAGAGAATCGGGGAGTGGAGAGGAAGCGCGGCGGTACTAGGCGGCCCGAGAGGAACTGGCGAGTTGATTCAACACATGTGCTGCAGCGATGAAACCAAAGCTGGCAGTCACCACTACTGCGGATCCATAGCCCGCGCAATGAAGACCAGTGAGACCCGGGCTTTCATCAGCGCCAGACTCGGCGCCTTCCTGATCAGGCGAACGTTGTTCGGGGAAGCGCAGTGGCTCGGTCGAGTACACCGCATCAATCCCGAACTTGTGTTTGCGGCGACGCGGAAAGCCGTGCTGAATACGCAGATTCTTACGTACCCGTGCGAGCAAGGGTTCTTGCTCGGTGCGGGATAAATCGCAGACTTCGATGCGTGTCGGGTCGATCTGCCCGCCGGCACTGCCTATCGTTACCAGCGGAATCTTTCGCTCACGACAGTGAACGATCAAGGCTGTCTTGGCACGCGCGTCATCCATGGCATCAATCACGAAATCAAACTGACCCGGCATGATCCACTGCGCGACATTCTCGGCGCTGATAAATTCTTCAATCGCATGCACCTGGCACAGCGGATTTATCTGCGCAAGACGTTCAGCCAGCGCGACGACCTTGGCCTTACCCAAGGTATCGGATAGTGCGTGAATTTGGCGATTGATGTTGGATTCAGCGAGATGATCCAGATCGATCATCGTAATGCGACCAATCGCACTGCGCGCCAGCGCCTCGACCGCCCAGCAACCAACGCCGCCAACCCCGATCACGCACACATGCGCAGCACGAAATCGCGCCAGCCCCATTGCACCGTACAGGCGAGCGACGCCCGCAAAGCGACGATCAGTATCCCCCTCCACCTTGGGATGATGAGGGTGCTCGGGATGATCTGGGCGGTGAGGCAAGGGCGAGGCGGCAGGCATCGCGGCATTTTAGCGGACGCGGTTCGAGTTCAACGTACACTATCAGCTGCGTGACTGAATTGATCTGCTGTTGACCCTCGTACCCCGCCCCTCCCCGCTGCTTGCCTTGATTGGCGTCGCCGTCTGCGCCCACGTCGCATTGGCAGCCGCACGCGTCACCACCTCGCTTTACGCGTTATCGCTGCAGGCCTCCGAATTCACCGTCGGGACGTTAATTGCGCTGTTCGCCGTGTTTCCCATGTTATTGGCCGTGGGCATGGGACGAATCATCGACCGTATCGGCGTCTATCAGCCGCTACGCTTCGGCGCCCTGATTGGTTCTGCGGGGGTGTTGGTGGCCGCAACCGTGCAATCAGTTGCTGGGCTTTATGTCGCCGCCGTGCTGATCGGCACGGGGTTCATGGCGATTTTTATTGCAACTCAATATGCCGTCGGTACCTTACTGGAGGGAGAAGAAAAAACCGCAGGTTTCTCGCAACTCGCGGTGGGCTTCTCGGTCTCTGCGTTCATCGGACCGATGCTCGCAGGGTTCACGATTGATCATGCGGGCCACTCGGTCGCATTCTTAGTTTGCAGTCTGTTCACGCTACTCGCATTTGCTATTGCCTCTGGTCGTACGCTACAAACTCTACCTGTCCATCAGAGCACACATTCGCGTGCGCGCACAAGCGCCCTGCAATTACTCAAGAATCGTGAACTTCGAGGGCTGTATTTCGTCGGGATTACCCTCGCTGCGGCATGGGACTTATTCACTTTCATGGTACCGGTACGCGGTACGCAACTGGGTTTCTCTGCATCGATCATCGGGTTGATCTTGGCCTGCTTTTCGGTGGCGACGTTCACCGTACGTATGGCCATGCCTCTGCTACTACGCCATCATCATGAGTGGCGAATCTTGCGCATTACGCTATCTGCCGCCGCGCTATGCTACGTACTGTTACCGTTTGCGCAGCAACCTCTGACGATGGCGGCGGCTGCATTTGCGCTTGGGCTGGCGCTCGGCAGCGGTCAACCCAATGTACTGGCGCTACTGCACAGCGGCGCACCCGCCGGACGCGGCGCGGAGGCGATTGCGATCCGCGCCAGCTTGGGTAATTTGTCGTCGGTATCGCTGCCACTGGCCTACGGTGCCATGGGCGCTGTGCTTGGGCCATTTGCCGTATTCTGGGGGCTGGGTGCATTGATTACGCTCGCCATACCTGTGGCCGCTCGTCGTGCACGGCAAGTGTCTGCCAATCTTGACAACACACGTTGAACCTTTCTATCACCAATTAACCGACCTATCTCATGACGCTATCAATCGCCGACCTTCGCCGTGATTACAGCCAAGCGACTCTCTCTGAACAAGACGTGGATAGCGATCCCATTAAGCAGTTCGCCAAATGGTTCCAGCAGGCAGTCGAGACGCAGGTGCCTGAGCCAAATGCCATGGGGCTGGCTACTGTCGATAGCAGTGGGCGACCATCGCTACGCATCGTACTGCTGAAAGATTTTGATGAACGCGGCTTCACGTTTTACACCAACTACTTAAGTCGTAAAGGTGAGCAGCTACTACACAATCCGAATGCCGCCCTATGTTTTCATTGGCATGACCTTGAGCGTCAGATTCGTATCGAAGGGTCAGTCGAGCGCGTCGCCACTGAAGAGAGTGACGCCTACTTCGGCATCCGGCCCTTGAAAAGTCGTATTGGTGCGATCGCCTCGGCGCAAAGTCGTGCGATCACTAGTCGTGAACAACTCGAGCAGCAATTTGTAGAAGCAGAATCACGCTTTGGCGAGCAGCCACCGCGCCCGGATCACTGGGGCGGCTACCGGCTAAATCCGAGCTGGATAGAGTTTTGGCAGGGACGGCGCTCGCGCTTACATGACCGAATCGCTTACCAGCGAGAGTCAGACGGGCACTGGTCACGAGTCCGCCTACAGCCCTAATATGGCTTCTTGAAAAATGCTTTCTCTTAGCCGCGTAAGGCTCCATCAGCAACGCCAGCGGTCGTTTGTTTAAGGCATTTAGATAAACATCAATACACTTATCCTGAGCAGACAGCACAGTCCCATACGGGAGGTGGGCTATGTTTTGGGAGAAAAAGCTCGATCGCTGGATCAGTCGTGTACATACCCAAATTGGGATACCGCTGCGCCTTGAACTCTGGAATGGTCATCAACTCAATCTGGGTGGTAACCACCCGGAGGTAACGATCCGCATACCCAAGCCGTCGGCGCTGACTTATTTAATAAAACCTACGCTTGAGTCACTCGGCCGCGCGTATGTTGAGGGCAAACTGGAAGTTGAAGGCCGGTTGCTTGCAGTTATTCAACTCGCCAATCAGCTGGCGGAGCTAAGCCAGCGTCAGCAGTCGCGACTTGGACGGCTGCTTACAGCAAGATCGCATAGTAGAGCTCAGGATGCGCGCGCAATCGCTTATCACTATGACGTATCAAATGAATTTTATCAAGCATTTCTCGATCGACAGCTGGTGTACTCCTGCGCTTATTTCGAGCAAGGTGATGAGGATTTAGCGACAGCCCAGCAGAAAAAAATCGACCACATCTTAAACAAGATTGCGCTACAGCCCGGCCAGCGATTGCTGGATATTGGCTGTGGGTGGGGCGCCCTGGTGATTCGTGCTGCACAGCAGTATGGCGCTAACTGCGTCGGCATCACGCTTTCTGCACAACAACGAATATGGGCAACTGAGCGAATAAAAATGCTAGGCTTAGAGAATCAGATCAGTATACAGTTGCTCGACTATCGCGATGTGTGTGGACAGTTCGACCGAATCACCAGCGTTGGGATGTTCGAGCACGTTGGCATAAAAAATCTACCACTATATTTCGCCAAGCTGAGCCAACTACTCGCGGATGACGGGCTGATCATGAATCACGGCATCTGCACGACTAATACCGATCATCGTACAGCGCGCTATGGGGCTGGCGAGTTCATTGCGCAGTATGTATTCCCACATGGCGAGTTACCCCATGTGGGTACTGTGCTGCTCGCAATGCAGGACGGTGGACTTGAAGCCCTGGACGTAGAAAATCTACGCCGACACTACGCGCGCACCTGCACACATTGGGCTGATAACTTCGAAAGAAATGACGACCTAATTCGCAGCTTGGTCGACGACAAGACCTATCGCATCTGGCGCGTGTATCTCGCTGGCTGCGCGCATGCGTTTGAACATGACTGGGTCTCTCTATATCAAGTGCTATGTGGAAAAGCTGGCATGACATCGAACCAACTGCCTTGGTCGCGCCGATATATGTACCCATGAGTTAAGCTGTCGCATGATTTAAGTTTAGGTATTTTTATTATTCGTTTTTTTATTTTCAGCGAGTTTTATTGTTAGCAGCTTTTACCGTGACAGCCTGTCGCCAAAAACCTTTTTGAATTTCGCAAGCTTAGGCTCAACCACGAACACGCAGTACGACTGCAACGGGTTATTCACGAAGTAATTCTGATGATATTCCTCGGCGCGATAGAACACCGGCGCCTCAACCAACTC
>Ga0255212_1000474_pt1 | contig 10169 bp, 14 predicted proteins | sample Miss_Yuk_RepC_8d_FD_188425 | JGI IMG/M metagenome (GOLD analysis project Ga0255212, IMG submission 188425) | Freshwater microbial communities from Mississippi River, Louisiana, United States - Miss_Yuk_RepC_8d | ecosystem: Environmental > Aquatic > Freshwater > River | place: USA: Louisiana...
TCTATGTTATTGACCGAAGAGTCTTGAGTATTATTGAAAAACTGATTAGACACGTTAGAATTATACTCTCTTATATCATATCTACATACTGGACAACGACAATTGCTCCTGAACCAATTCATAATATGTTCGTTGTGAAATGTATGTCCACAATGTCTAATAACGGTGACCATGTCATTATCATTAAATTCATCCATCGAAATAGGACAAGATGTATTTATTGGTCTAGCAATATCACAATATCTAACTCTTCTAGTAGCAACTTCGATTTGAGATAATGTTGGATATATTTGAACTGGCTGAAATAAATCCTCGAATTCCCTTAAGGGGTCAGTTGTAGAAAACCCATTTCTATAAGTATTATTAATCCTGTTTCTATTAATAGGAATTGTATATTCACCAATCAAATAATTAATATTTCTACTATTTTCATTTGATACATTTTCAAAATTATTTGAATTATTATCAAATCTTCTAGAATGATTTCGACGATTATGTCCAGTTCCTAGATTTACATTTAATAGCTGAACTAATGTGTTTCGAATTTGGTTATTTGAATTATTTAAATTATTTAAATTATTTATATTTTGAATTAAGTTATTAATTTGTATAAGATTATTATTATACATAGTATTTAAAATATTTAATAAAAAAATTGTTTCATTTTCGGATCTAAAAGAATTATAATTATTATTCATAATTATATATTATGAAATATGTTTAAATATATAATACATAATAATATATTGTTCAAATGGATATAACAAAATATGAAAATAAAGGTTTAAGTGGACTAGCAAATCTAGGAAATACTTGTTTTATAAATTCATGTATTCAGATTTTATCGCACACTTATGAACTAAATAATTTTTTAAATAATGAAACATATAAAAAGAAATTAAAAAATAAATATGAATCAGCTTTACTTATTGAATGGGATAATTTAAGAAAAATTTTATGGAACGATAATTGTATTGTTTCGCCCGGTAAATTCATAACTACTATTCAAAAAGTAGCAAAATTAAAAAATGCGGTAATTTTTACAGGATATTCACAAAATGATATATCAGAATTTTTATTATTTTTAATAGATTGTTTTCACACATCTCTTTCAAGAGAAATATCAATAACAATTTCAGGAAATCCAGAAACGGATACTGATAAACTTGCAATAAAATGTTTTGAAATGGTAAAAAATGCATATTCTAAGGATTATTCAGAAATTTGGAATTTATTTTATGCAGTAAATGTTTCAGAAATTACAAGAGTTGATAATGGAAAAGTTTTAAGTACAAATCCAGAACCTTTTTTTATGATAGATTTGCCTATTCCACCAAACAATAAATCACCTTCATTAATTGACTGCTTTAATTACTATGTTGAAGGAGAAATAATAGAAAATTATACAGATGAAGAAACAAACGAAAAAGTAAATATTAGAAAAAAAATATCATTTTGGTCATTTCCAAATATTTTGGTAATTGATTTTAAAAGGTTTAATAATCGTTTTCAAAAAAATCAAATTAATATTACATTTCCGGTTGATAATTTAGATTTAACAGATTATGTTATTGGATATAAAAAGGAAAAATTTAAGTATGAATTATATGGTGTTTGTAATCATAGTGGTGGTGTAATGGGTGGTCATTATACTTCATACGTTAAAAATGCTAATGGAAAATGGTATCACTATAATGATACATTTGTTTCTGAAGTAGAAAAAAATGAATCAATTGTTTCTCCAAAAGCATATGTATTATTTTATAGAAAAAACCAATAAAATCATAACTTAGCATTTTTTTAACTATTTATATATTATAGATGGAAGTAGTAAATACAACAACAACGACTGATCCAGTTAATATGTATAATAATTTGAATAATTTTATATTGAATCCAATGGTATTTATTATAGTAATTATAATTGTTGTAGCATATTATGCCTTTTCATCATCTTTAGGAAAGGATAATTTAGGAACTAGCGAAAATTCAAATGGTAGTGGTATATTTGTAGTAATCATTATTGCTATTTTAGTAATTTTAATTTTAGTAAATGCTTTACAATACTTTTTTAGTATAAATGTAACAGCTTATATTCAAGGTTTATTTTCACCAAAAACTACAGTTGATATAGTAGTTGATCAAAGTACATATCAGCCAGCACCTGTTCCAGAGATAAAATTTAAAAAGCAGGTATTTAATATTCCAGGTAATTATTATACTTATGATAATGCAAAGGCATTATGTACTGCTTATGGTGCTGAATTAGCTTCTTATGACCAAATAGAAAAAGCTTATAATAATGGTGCTGAATGGTGTAATTATGGATGGTCAGATAATCAATTAGCTTTATTTCCAACACAAAAGAAAACATACGATACTTTACAAACTATTCCAGGTCACGAAAATGATTGCGGTAGAACTGGTGTAAATGGAGGTTATATATCAAACCCTAATGTTAAATTTGGTGTAAATTGTTATGGATATAAACCAAAAATAACTTCAGATGAAGAAGAATTAATGAAAACTTCACCTCCTTATCCAGAAACTCCACAGGATATTGCTTTCCAAAAGAAAGTAGATTTAATGAAAAACAATTTAGATAAAATATTAGTTTCACCATTTAATCATAATACATGGGGTGAACTCTAATTACAATTATTATTAAGAGTAATCAAAAATTTTTCTCTTCTTCTGAAATAAATGTAAGATTATGTGTATCATTATATATATCATTATATGTATCATTATGTGGTATATAAATCGTTTTTAACACAAGTAAATTAAAATAAATTAATAGATGATAACTTAAAAAAATCAATAAAAACCTAAAGAGTGTTATATTATATATATGTTTTACAAATGAATAAATTTGTATTCCCGATGGAACAAATTGTAAAATAAGTATTTTATTATTTTCTACAACAATATTATTTCTACAAATTGGACATGACTTATTCTTATGAAGCCAAATTTGTAAACAATTCTTATGAACGGCTACATCACAATTACAATTAGAAAAATATAATATCTGTTTCCGTAAGCTTGTGGGTTTGTTTTCAAAATTAGTTTTATATTCAAAACATATAACACAATCATTATATTGATCTTGAATTATAGGTTCATAATCATCATTATAATGTTCGTAAACTCTAAAAAGCATTATTTATATTAAAATAATATAAATAATATAAATAATATATTTTACTTATTTTTTTTTGTTTTTCCTTTTTTAGAAGAATTTTTATTTTTTCTTGTAATTCTCTTTTTTATTGATTTGGATTGAATATTATGTTCTTTAACAAGTTCTAATAATTTGTTATGTAAATCATCATGGAGTACATCATCATCGCTATCATAATTATTATCTTCAACTTCTTTATATTTACCACCAGAAGTAATACGATTATTATATGATAATGCCCAATTTGGAATAACAAGGTCATTAAATAAATCAGAAACTTTATCGAGTTTTCCACCAGTTTGTTCAGTATTAATTGTCATAATTGGAGACATACCAGTTTTCAACATAATAGAATTGACACTAAATCCTCCAGAATGAACACCTCCTTTAATATCATTATTAAAAACTAATTCACTTGCACCAATATAATCTAATTCACTCATATAAATAGTTGATATATAATTTAATTATTAGAAAAGCGCTTTATTTCAGGTACTATTTTAACAACACGTTTTTGCTTAATATGCTCTACAATAACCTTAACTTGAGATTCATTTTTAATAATCTCTCCAAGTGTTTTCTCTAAATATTTAAAAGTTAATGGTTCAGACACTTTTGTATCAGTAAATTTAAGTTTATCGTTATTTACTTTAATTGTTGTATCCGACATATTATTAGTCTTTACATAATTTGTTAAATTTGTTTCAAGAGAATTTTTTTGTTCTCTCAATTGCTTTATTTGTTCATTAAGTTGTTTTAGTTGATTATCAAGTTGAATCCATTGTTGAATTTTATTTTCAAAACTCATAATTAATATAAATTATTAAAAATATATTTAAATAACTTATATATTAAATATAAAAATATTTAATGACGACGATGTCTACGTGTTTTACCATACTTTTTCTTACGTCCATAAGTTTGTTGAGCACCTAAAAGTGCAAAAGGAACAATAGCTTGGTTAATAACTTCGCCTATAAATCCGCCGCGTTTACTCTTGCAGCATTTAGTCTTTCTGCGTTTGCCTGCAGATTGAATTAATGCTAGGTTTTGAGATGTTGGTATGTTAGATTGTGTAGACGATTGGCCTTGAGCACCAACATATTCTGCACCTGTTCTAGCAGCATATGGTCCAGTTTGATCAAAAGTTCTAGAGAATTGTGAATCAGGAGAACCATTTACATAACTACCATAAGTTGAAGCAGAAGTGTAACTGCCCCCTATAAGTTTACGGCTCATATGTTTGCGACTATGTTTGCGACTATTTCTTGTCATTATATAATCTAATGAGAATAAAAAAGTATTTGCCTAAAATTCTTCCGCAAAATTTAAAATAATTTGTTGGCCAAATCTTTGTTTCGTATTATTAAAATTAAAATTATAAGAATTGCTAATATCATTATAAATATTAAAAATACTAATGACATAATAATGTAAATATATGGGTTAATTTCATATAAAATAAAATTAATAACAGGTTTTAATAGCATTTTAAATTCATTTTTAATATCTTCTCTTTTTAAAATGTCTAAACATTGTTGAACAATTGAATCCTTCATACTTATCTTAAAGAGAATTAATAGAATATTTTTGCGTGTTAAAAAAAAAATATTTTTCTGTATTTTGAATAATATGGAAAATATAATTGAACCGAATGTGTCGTTTGACTTTTCAAAACTTTCTTTAGCACACCCTGTTGGTATTCAAGGCGGTGCATATTTTACCAAAATCGAATTCAATAAGAAACCATTATATGTGCAAACTTTTAAAAGTTTAACAAGACAAGGATTTGTAAAAACTGGTAAGAAATATTATTGTGATTTAATGTTTGATAAAAATTCCGAAATTCTTATTCATTGGTTCGAAAATTTAGAAGAAAGATGTCATAAACTTATTTATGAAAAAAAAGATTCTTGGTTTCAAGGTAATTTAGAAGAATCTGATATTGAAACTGCTTTTACCCCTTTGATTAGAATTTATAAATCTGGTAAGTATTATTTATTAAGAACTAATATTAAAAATAACAAAGATGATATTCCAGCTGTTAAAATTTATAATGAAAAAGAAATTACATTAAATATAAATGATATAACACCTGAAACTGAAATCATATCTATTTTAGATATACAAGGTATAAAATTTACATCAAGAAATTTTCAGATTGAAATTGAATTAAAACAAATTATGGTTCTAGATAATGATCCGATATTTGATAGTTGTCTAATTAAAACAAATAAGAAAAATGATAAACCTTTAGAAGAATTTATACAACCAAGTTATTTACAAGAATCTGCTATAATCGAACAACCACTTAATAATGACTTACATAATTTAATTGGAGAGATAAAAACTGAACAACAAGTTGAAGAAAAAAAAGAATCCAACACTTTAGATACTTTAGATACTTTAGATACTTTAGATACTTTAGAAGAAATTGAACCACTTGATATTTTAGAAGCGGAACAACCAAAAGAAGAAAATATATCTATTGATTTTGAAGACTTAACTGAAGATATTGAGGAAAACAAAGATGATTTAAAAGAAATAAATAATAATGATCTAAATTTAGAGAAAAATGATTTATCAATAATATTAAAAAAACCTAATCAAGTTTATTTTGAATTATATAAGGAAGCAAGAAATAAAGCAAAACAAGCAAAAAAGAATGCCATCTTAGCTTATTTAGAAGCAAAGAACATTAAGAAAACTTATATGCTTGAGAATATTAATGATAGCGATAGTGATTTTGATGCCGAAATAGATGAAGCTTCAGAAAGTGAATTAGAAGGTCTTTAATAAAAGAAAGTTTTAGGATAATTAATATTAATCATAAAAATTATTTTATCATTAATTTTATATAATGAGTGTCTCTTTAAAGAAACTATGGAATGACTACGGAATTGGAGCCATAATTATTTTACTAATTCTAGCCTATGTTGTATATGCATTCGCTGGTTATTTAGGTGCCAAAGGAATGCCTGGTCCTGAATCCAACTCTCAAATGCAATCTCAATATAAAAATACCAATACTGCTTATTCTGGCGCTGTTCGGCCTTCCGAAGCTCTAGGACATAATGAAGTATTTGCTTCTGCTAATGGTGCTCAAACTTCTATGCCTGGCATTCCTTCTTCTTGTTCTAAGCCTAATGTTCAAAATCCTGCCGAACTTTTGCCCAAGGATACCAACTCTCAATGGGCTCAATTAAATCCTTCTGGTAAAGGCGAACTAGCTAATGTTAACTTGTTAAAGGCTGGTTATCATATTGGTATTGATACTGTTGGACAATCCTTGAGAAATGCTAACCTTCAAATTAGGTCTGAACCTCCTAATCCACAATTATCAGTTGGACCCTGGAACCAATCGACTATTGAGCCAGATTTTATGAGACCACCTCTCGAATTAGGTTCTGGACCACAATAAATAAATAAATTTAAATTTATAAATAAATATTAATTCATTTATCTAAATATTTATTTATACATATTTGTATGAAATGCTATAGCATTCATTTTTTGATTTCTAGCATACATCTTACGATTATTTATAAAACTAATTCTATTTAAATACATAATATATGATACAGCACAATCTTCAATTGTATAAGGATATGATTGTGTGAATTCATCAAAGTTAAAAATATCATAGTTTATATTTTCCATATGATTAATCAAAATTTGACAAGATTTATTTGAAATATAAAATAATACACCAGCAGGTCCAATTGAAACTTCTGGACGTTTTCTATATTTACTAATATCAATATTTTTTAAATTATGTTGTGGATTATCAAAATCTTCTGGATGTGATAAATAATATTTTACCATCCAATCATCATATCTAGTTCTTTTTAATAATTCATCTGTTATATCTTCTTTTAAAAGGTTTTTTGATGAAAGACTTTTTCCATAAAAATCTACTTTATCTGAGTCTAAAAATTCTTGTAATAAATTTTCATTAAATATTAGGTCATCACCACATCGTAATACTCCTTCTTTTATATCATATAATTGATATAGATATTTTAATGCTAATACTAATTTTTTTAATAAATGAATATATGAATCTTCACATTTAATTGTCATTAAATTATTATCCATTTTATAATCAGATTCTAAAAATAAATCACCTATAACATATATCACTTTCCATTCTCCATAACTATCTTTTGGTAACTTACATTTTTTTAATCGTGTATTTAAATGTTTTTGACAGCTTAAAACAAGAATTATTCCATTTACTTTCTCCTTTGACATTATAAATAAAATTTATATAATATAGTTAAAAAATAAACTTATTTTGAATTAACATTATTATTATATTAAAATTGAATACCCATCAATAAATAATTTTAACTCAATTTTATAATGATTTACACACTTGAAGATTTAAAACCGCACCTTTTATAAAAATTATCGGTATAAATTTAGAAATATTTGTCCCATTTTAAATCTTCAAGTGTGTAAAAAATATCAATATAAAATATAATGAAATATTCTGGCTTGATTCTTCTTTTTTCCTTTCTCTCTATAGTTTTAGGTGATAATATGTTTTTGGATAAACCTGCTCCACCAACTGATATGAAAGATACACTTAATTTAACAACAGGTGGTCCTTATACTTATTCACAATCCAAACATCATTTTTATGGAATGGGGTATGATGGCACTAATATAGATACATATGGGTGCTGCTCTGGTCAGTCGGGTTCATGTCGTAATAATCCATCATGCCAATGTCAAGTTTCAGTTGGTCCATTGCCTCAAGGAACATACACTTTGGGAAATATGATGACCTTTAAAGGTATGCCATATTGTTATGAATTATACCCATCATCATTAAATAATATGTGTGGTCGTTCAGGATTTTTAATTCATGGAGGAGGATGTTCTGGTAATCCATCAGAAGGATGTATTGTTATTGAGGACCAAAACATAAGATACAAGATTAAAAGTGGTGCTACTTTGAAAGTTGTATCATAAAATTTTTATTTATTTGTTCTATATTTACGTCTGTGAGTGTTATTTTTGTTTATTTTTCGTTTATGTGTTTTTCTCTTTTTATATTTTCCGCCTGTAGTTGTTAATTGTGGATTGACTAAAAATGTAAAATCTATTATATTTGTATCGGGATTAATTTGTTTTTTCATAGTAATATCATGTTGAAATTTTTGACCACATACAGAATCTATTTCAAATCCCATTTGTCTATAACGGGGGACTAAAAAATTAGCATTTGAAGGTTCATTTTCGACAAATAATTTTATATCATTCTTTCTTAAATTTTGAGCTACCAATTGTTCCATTAAAATAAACATTACATCAACAGGAACTCCCGTTGACCCTGTGGTGGTCTTTTCTTGTAAAATTACATCCATTGGTGATATTTTACAAACGTCATTAATCCAGGTATCCTCTCCATTTATAGTTTCGCACCAATCATAAATTTGTAAACTTCCAGATGCTACATTATCTATACCGTCAACTCTAACAATAAAAAAAGCGCTAGCGTCATTTTTACGGAGTATTGTGCGTATATCTTTTTCAGTTATATCTAAACACGATTTACCCTTATATATTCTATTTCCAAAATATTTGATAATTTCATTTTTTTCTATTGAATTAAATGGTTTTAAATAAATTATGTAATTATAATTAAACCCCTTATAATTAATTGTTCCTGTAAATTTACTTTGTCCAGTATTGTTGTTAAAATTAAGAGCAGGCATATATAAAATTAAAATATATTATATTATTAATATATGGAAAAACATAGTATATTTTTTTATATATTTTTAGGATTTGTATTATTTTTGTGTCTAATAATTTATTATCAATCTGACGCTTTTGATTTGAAATGTATTATTGCTTCTAAAGATGGAAATAGATATTGTGTAAGAGAAAGAGAAAAAATGGAATTGGCAGCAAATCTTTTAGCAGATGTTACACAAAAAATGAAAGACACCGTTAATTTTATAAAACAAAAATATCCTGAAGACCCAAGGACTAAAAGATTAGTTAATGGTTTTAATCCTAAAAAAATAAGTGAAACTTTACCAACAAGTGAACTTACAGCTTTCAGTGAAAACAAAGGAGAAAAAATAGCATTTTGTTTAAATAAATCTAAAAATGGAAGTAAATTAATCGATATAAATACATTAACATTTGTAGCTCTTCATGAATTATCTCATATAGCAACTGAATCTGTTGGACATAAACAAGAATTTTGGCAAAATTTTAAATGGGTGTTACAAAACGCAAAAGAAGCTGGTATTTATTCACCAATTGATTATAAAAAATATCCAGAAGAATATTGTGGTATGACAATTAATGATAATCCATATTATGATTTAGAATAATTTTTTCTATTAATAATATATAATGGAAGGTGTTTTAAATCATGTTTTCCACGCGTTAATTATTACTATAATTCTTTATGTAATAATGAAATTTCTTTTGAAACAATCACAAAATATGGCTTTAAATAGAAGTATTTTGATAGGTGCAATAGCATTAATATATATGATTTTATTTGGACATGGATTACCAACTCATATCAACAAGATTTAATTATTTTTAATTTAATTATTTGTATAAACTAAATTAAAAATAATAATTTATTTATATATAATGTCACAATCAATATCTTCAAGTATTAGTTCAATAAAACCAATAGACAAACCTTTAGATAAGATAATTTATAAGGTTAAAAAATTAGTAAATAACAAAATTGATACTATTTATGTGTTTTATGGAAAAAAAGAAAACGATATGAGTGAAGATACAGTTATTAAACAAATATTTACAGATAAAGAGTATGATGATATTAAAGAAAACAATACTAAAATAATTTTTAGTGAAAAAAGAATCCATCAAGATGATTCAATTGCCACAATTAAAATAAAGATACTTACTGAACTTAAAACAAATGTTTCAGTAGAAGAATTATACTTATTTTGTAAAAAAGTTGAAAAACTTAATTCTGTAG
>Ga0255212_1000479_pt1 | contig 10119 bp, 10 predicted proteins | sample Miss_Yuk_RepC_8d_FD_188425 | JGI IMG/M metagenome (GOLD analysis project Ga0255212, IMG submission 188425) | Freshwater microbial communities from Mississippi River, Louisiana, United States - Miss_Yuk_RepC_8d | ecosystem: Environmental > Aquatic > Freshwater > River | place: USA: Louisiana...
ACTCCTCTCCGTCCCCAGCCAGGTTGGCCTCATCATTCGAGCCGCGCGCAAAGCTGCCAGGCTGACCCAGAAGGAGCTGGCAGCCAAACTGGGTCTCAGCCAAAACCGACTGTCCGAGTTGGAGACTGACCCAGGTTCCATGCGGGTAGACCAGCTCCTGTCCGTTGTGGCGGCATTGGGGCTTGAACTGCAGGTGCAGCCCAGGAGTGGCGTATCTGCCGCCCGCGACGATGGTGCCGAAGGCGGACCGGCGGACGAGAAGGTCGAGTGGTAAGAATGGGTCGTCCAACGAGAGCAAGAGCACTCTCCGTCTGGGCCAACGGTGAGCGGGTGGGTACCTGGACCATCCCTGCCCGCGGCGACATGGAGCTCGTCTACGAGCCGCACTGGATGGCCTCCGAAGCAGGGCGGCCTTTATCTCTGTCGCTGCCCTTCACGGGCGAGCAGGCCTTGCGGGGCGCTCCGGTCAGCAACTACTTCGAGAACCTGCTACCCGACAGCGAATCCATCCGACGGCGACTGGCAACCAGGTTCAAGACCGACACCCTGGCGGCATTCGACCTGCTCCAGGCCGTAGGACGAGATTGCGTCGGTGCAATCCAGTTGCTCGGTGCTGACGAATCGCCGGCCAACGTCAGAAGCATCGAGGGCACCTCGCTCACCGAGGGTGAGGTGGAGGAACTGCTGCTGCTGGCTGTTGGCTCAGGCGCGCACCCAGACGTGGAAGACGACGACAACTTCCGCATCTCGCTGGCCGGCGCGCAAGAAAAGACGGCACTGTTGTGGCACGAGGGTCACTGGAAACGCCCCCACGGTGCCACTCCCACCACGCACATTCTGAAGCTGCCCCTTGGACTCGTAGGTGCGCGCAAGGCCGACTTCGGCGCCTCCGTGGAAAACGAGTGGCTTTGTATGGAGCTGTTGCGCGAGCTAGGGTTGCCGGCAGCCAAGACCGAGATGCTTCAGTTCGGGCGGCAGAAGGTTCTGTCGGTCGAGCGGTTCGACCGGCAGATGCACTCCTCCGGCACCTGGCTGATGCGCCTTCCCCAGGAGGACTTCTGCCAGGTCAGTGGCACGGCGCCGCACCTCAAGTACGAGTCCGATGGTGGGCCGGGCATTGCCGACATTGCACGCGTCCTCGCTGGCTCAGTGAATGCGGCAGCCGACCTCAAGAATTTTCTGAAGACACAACTGCTCTTCTGGATGATGGCCGCCCCCGACGGTCATGCCAAGAACTTCAGCTTGCACATCTTGCCGCGCGGCCGCTACAAGCTCACGCCGCTCTACGACGTGATGTCCATCTGGCCACTTGAAGGAAAAGGCGCCAGCCAGTTCTCTTGGCACAAGGCCAAGCTCGCCATGGCGCTGCACGGCAAGAATCGACACTATCACTTCAAGGACATCCAGCGTCGCCACTTCAACGCGATTGCAGCCAAGTTCTTTCAGCGCGACAGTGCCGAGGATGTCATCGAAGAGGTGCTGCAGGACCTTGAGCGAGCTATCGCCGCAGTCACAACCCGACTGCCTGCCGGCTATCCAGAGCGGATCGCTGTCTCCGTATTCGATGGCCTGCGACGCACCGCCAAACTTCTTGCAATCTCGACACCCTGAGTGCTGAGGGCCCGATAGCTCCTCGTCAGGTCTGCCGCAGCATAGACTTTCCGCGACTCATGGATCAGTCGGCCGCGACACGAAGCCAATGAGTGCGCTGCCCAACGGTTTGTGCAGAAATGGCTCGCTGCAGGAGCCCAGTCCTTCGAGCGCTCGGAATCCACTGATCGATGGGCTCTGCGCGCTCAGCCAGCACCGATGGAAGTTGATCGAGTCTTGACCTCGCCGCGGGATGCATGTGATCTCAACGATCTTTGGATCGGGGCTGCAGTGTCTTGCCATGAGGACCAGGGCCGTTGTCCCCGAACTGCCTGCGCCAGGGTCACCATCGTGCCCGCCCTTCCTGTATCGCCCTGGAAGATTCGTGTCGTATTCAGAGCGAAAGAGGAGGCCCGAAATTCCAGCAGATCGCAGTCGAATCCCACACAGGTATAGACTCGCGAACATTGGCAACCGCTTATGTGGAAGAAGAGGGCGATAGATGGCAACGCTCAAGAATCTTGAAAAGCAAATCGAAGAACTGAAAAAGAGGGCCGACTTGATCCGCAAGACGGAAATGGCCGCGGCAATCAACACGGTTCGCGCACTCATCAGCCAGTTCGGCTTGACAGCTCGGGATGTCGGACTGGGTGGGGCGCGGGGCCGCGGCAAGGCGAAGGCGGTGGGCAAGCCCAAGACGACCGGCGTTCCGAAGTACCACGATCCGCAGAGTGGCAAGACCTGGACTGGTCATGGAAAGCCGCCGAACTGGATCGCTGGTGCAGCGGACCGCACCAAGTTTCTGATCGACGGTCAAAGCGGCGTTGAGGCGGCCGCGGCGTCGAAGGTAGTCAAGGCGAGGGCCGCCAAGACCCCCAAGGCGACCGCCGCGGTGAAGCCCGCAGCACCCACCAAAAAGACGCCCGAAGTTAAGAAGCCAGTGCGTACTGCCAAGGCTGTGGCCAAGCCAGCGACACCTTCAAAGAAGTCTGGTCCGGCACGCAAGGCCCGCCAGATCGCCACCAAGAAGGCTGTTCAGGCGACGGTTCAGGAACAGGCGACCGAAGCCGCAGCACCGTCCGAGTTGGCCTGAGCGCACGGACCGCCCTCTGAGCTTGGCGAGGAGGGTGGCCGTGCAACCAGGCGCTGCTTGGCTCGCGATATTGTTGGGCTTTGCCTCTGGCCTGGCGCACCCGAGGCGGTGCGCGGCTGCACGGCCAAGGGCACACCCGTCGCGTTGAACACGGCCCGCCGCCGCTTCATGCTGCGCGGCGTCATCATGGACTACGCGGGCGCCAGCTGCATCAGCGGCGGCACGGCAGCACTGGTGGACCAGGCCCGCACGCTGGAGGTCCAGAGCCGGAGGGTGGGCAACGGTCAGGTGCTGCTGGCCGACAGTGGGGTGTTCAGGAACCAGCCGCACGCCCGCGTCACGGTGGTCAAGCATTTCGCAGGCCTGTCACCGGGTGGGCCCCAGGGGTCTGCACGCATTGACCCGTTCTGAGGCTACCGGCGGCGGCTCCAGACTGATTGCCGTCGTTCACCAACGACTGCTTGGGGGTAACCATCATGAGCTGGCTCGGCCTAACCAACGTATCAAGGGATGGAGAAGACGATGGCAACTGGTCCGGATAATCTGGTCTTTGACAAGTTCGCATCCGGTCACGTGCCTGCGGTCTTGCACCACTACTGCACCACTGAGACCTTCATGGCCATCGTAGCGAGCAGGCGAATCAGGCTCTCTGCGCTTTCCATGTCAAACGACAGCGAAGAAGGCCGGCTGGTACTCCGCCTCACAGATAAGTTAGGCGAGGCCCGCCATACAGACCCCAATGTGCTGGCATCTCTCAAGGCGCACTGGAATGAGGTGGTGGCAGCAAACGAAGGGCTGGGGTTCTGTCTATCCGAGCGCGGTGACCTGCTGAGCCAATGGCGCGGCTACGCGGGTCAAGGTCGCGGCGTGTCGATAGGCTTCTCAACTGAGTTCCTCAAACGCGTGTCCGTTGCAGATGAAGCAGGCGAACACTTCGCCACCCTCGAACGGGTCGAGTACGGTGAGGGGCAACAACTGCACGAATACGGGCCTACGTACACCGCGCTTGTCAACGCGATCGTGGACGCGCAGGGATATCTGCAGTACGGACACGTGTCCATCACCGAGAAGCTCAAGGCGGTCCTGAACCACAAACTCCGGCCGTGGATCCGGAAGATCTACACGTTCAAGAACGATGGCTTCGCGGAGGAGCGCGAGTGGCGCATGCTCGCCCTCCTGATGGCCGAGGAACAAGAGGGCTGCAGCTATCGAGCCGTCGACGACAAGATCATCGCCTTCCGGGAGCTGCGACTTGATGCGGACGAAGGTCCGGCCATCGTGAGCGTGACGCTGGGGCCAAAGCATGTGACGCCGGTAGACCAGGTCGAGCGAATGCTGCAGCGCCACGGCATCAACGCGACCGTCACCAAGTCAGCTCTGACGTACCGCTAGATTCCGAGGTCAGCCTTGATCTGTTCCCACTCTGTTGGCGCCGACCGAAAATTGACCAGCAAAGCCGCGTAGTGCCGATTGAAAACTGACCAGGGTGAGAGACCTACCCTGCTGCAATTTGTGGCAGGGGTTCTGGACGGTGATCACCATGGCCTTGAAGGGCAAGATCCGGGCGCTGCGAGAGCGCGAGGGCAAGTCGATCAGCGAGATTGCCAGGCGCACGAGCCTGTCACGCAACACGATCAAGAAGTGGTTGAAGGCGCCGGCCGATGCAGCGCCGAAGTACCGGCGGCAGGGCACGCCGGGCAAGCTGGCGCCGTTTGTCGCCATCATCACGCAGGCGCTCACGGCCGATGCACATCGGCCACGACATGAGCGGCGCAGCGCCCGGGCACTGCTGTCGCAGATCCAGGCGCAGGGCTATGGCGGCGGCTACAGCCGGCTGACCGACTTCATCCGCGCCTGGCGCCGGGGCGAAGGCCAGGCGGTGAGCACCACGGCCTTCGTGCCGCTGAAGTTCGAGTTTGGCGATGCGTTCCAGTTCGACTGGAGCGAGGAAGGGCTGGTGGTGGGCGGCATCTACTACCGGGTGCAGGTGGCGCACCTGAAGCTGTGCGCCTCGCGGGCGTTCTGGCTGGTGGCCTACCCGAGCCAGGGCCACGAGATGCTGTTCGACGCCCACACCCGCGCGTTCACGGCGCTGGGCGGGATCCCTCGGCGGGGGATCTACGACAACATGAAGACCGCGGTCGACAAGGTCAAGAAGGGCAAGGGCCGCATCGTCAACGCGCGCTTCGCGGTGATGTGCAACCACTACCTGTATGACTCGGATTTCTGCAACGTGGCCTCGGGCTGGGAGAAGGGCGTCGTCGAGAAGAACGTGCAGGACAGCCGCCGGCGCATCTGGATCGAGGCCAGTGAACGGCGCTTCGCCTCGTTCGTGGAGCTCAACGCCTGGCTGGCCGAGCGCTGCCGCTCGCTGTGGGCCGATCTGCGCCACCCCGAGCACAAGCAGTTCAGCGTGGCCGAGATGCTGGAGTTGGAGCAGCCACACCTGATGCCCATGCCCGAGCCGTTCGACGGCTACGTGGAGAACCCGGCGCGGGTGTCCAGCACCTGCTTGGTGTCGGTGGCGCGCAACCGCTACTCGGTACCGTGCGAGTTGGCCGGCCATCAGGTGAGCACGCGGCTGTACCCGGGCCGGGTGGTGGTCGTGGCCGACGACCAGGTGGTGGCCAGCCACGAGCGCCTGAGCGACCGGGGCCAAACCCGCTACGACTGGCAGCACTACATCCCGCTGGTGCAGCGCAAGCCCGGCGTGCTGCGCAACGGCGCACCATTTGCCGAGATGCCCGAGCCGCTGATCCAGTTGCAGCGTGCGCTGATGCGTCGCCAGGGCGGCGACCGGGTGATGGCCCAGGTGCTGGCTGCGGTGCCCACTGCGGGGCTGGAGCCCGTGCTGGTGGCTGTGAGCCTGGTACTGGAGACCGGCGCCGTGAGTGCCGAGCATGTGCTCAACGTGCTGGCCCGGCTGAACGCTAGCCCGGCGCCCGAGCAGGTGGAGACGGCCTTGCAGCTCAGCGAGCCACCCAAGGCCGATGCCGGACGCTACGACAGCCTGCGCACCGACCAGGAGGACCACCATGCCTGAGCCGCAGGATAGAGACGTGGTGGCGGAACTGAAGGCGCTGCGGCTGTACGGCATGGCCAGCGCCTGGAGCGACCTGCATGAGCAAGGTGGCCCTGGCGCCGTGGACAGCGGCCGTTGGCTCATCGAGCACCTGCTGCAGGCCGAGGGCACCGACCGCGCCATGCGCTCGGTGAACTACCAGATGGGTGCAGCCAAGTTCCCCGTGCACCGGGATCTGGCCAGCTTCGACTTCGAGTCCTCGCGCGTGGACCGCGGCCTGATCGAGCAACTGGCGCAGATGACCTTCACCGACGTGGCGCACAACGCCGTTTTCATCGGCGGCCCGGGCACCGGCAAGACCCACCTGGCCACGGCCATCGGCGTCTCCGGCATCACCCGGCACGGCAAGCGCGTGCGGTTCTACTCCACCGTGGACCTGGTCAACGCGCTGGAGCGCGAGAAGGCCGAGGGCCGTGCCGGACGCATCGGCGCCACGCTGATGCACATGGACCTGGTGATCCTGGACGAACTCGGCTACCTGCCCTTCAGCCAGGCCGGCGGCGCCTTGCTCTTCCACCTGCTGAGCAAGCTCTACGAGCGCACCAGCGTGATGATCACCACCAACCTGACCTTCGGTGAATGGGCCGCCGTCTTCGGCGACGCCAAGATGACCACCGCGCTGCTCGACCGGCTCACCCACCACTGCCACATCATCGAGACGGGCAACGAGTCCTACCGCTTCCGGCACTCCACAGCCACCGCCAAGACACGCATCCGGGCGCGTGAGCAAGCACGCCGAACCGCCGCCTCAGATCCCAACCAGGAGGGACTCAACCCGACCAGCGAATAGACTTATCCACAGATGGCTGTCTCCAAGACAGCCTCCCGCCCCTGGTCAAATTTCAATCGGCGCGGGTGGTCAATTTTCGGTCGGCGCCAACACAGCAAGTGGCTGTCCAGACCCAAATCGGATCGGCTTGCGCTGCCAAAGAGCCGGAAAGCCGCGATTTCAGACGCAGGCTGCGCATCTACACCTCTGCCGGCGAATAAAGCAGACCTTCCCTAGCGGCCAAATGGCCGTGCACTGGGTCTGGGCCGGATCAATCTCTGGGGATCCGTCTGTTGATGCGTGGCTATCCGAACCGTATATCCACAATGACGTTTCTGTCTCTCGCCAACACCACAGTGACCCTTTCCGGCTCATACATCATGTCGGTCGGATCGCCGTCGCGAATGATGCGAGCTGCCCGACCAATCAATTCGGAGACTTTGCTTTCACCTGCGGTGGTTGCGCCGATCGACGAGAGATGGGCAAGTGTCTTTCCCTCTGTTGGGGCGATGACCCAAGGCCAGTACTCATCGCCACGCCAAGGCCAGTTATCCCCTGGTCCTCTGGCCATCGGAATACCATCAACATCCGGAGCCACTGGGAGTGCGGAGACTTCCCGGCCTGGAATGAGGCTCTCCATGCTGTTGGCACTGGCGTGGACACGTACACCCTTGCACCATTCTGGTAACCAGAAGCTCGTGTCGGCGGCGACCGGCATCAGCACTTGTCCGGCAGGCCCTGCGGGTGGCGTGGCCACTAGATCCAGATCCTGCAGTCCATCGGCAGGTGGCGCGATATAGACCCAAGGCTCTAGTCGTGCATTGCTCCAGCCGGTTGTCGTCACCCGGCCTAGAGCCGAAACAAGCAATCGCGGGGGTTGGCTGCGTGTGGTCACCAGCCGAACATCATCGACATAGAGCGCTTTTGCCATCTTTGCCCCCCCGCGGGTAGGTGAAACGAGCAGGTAGCCTAGTAGTGGAGTGCCGTATGCACATCGTCAGCATTGTGGATGGCTGCTTTGCAAAGGCTTGCGGTTTGTAGAGCTACGTGGGTAATAGCATCGACATCCTGCGTGATGATGAATTGCCGCTGCTGTAACAAGTTTGGATCAAATGCCGATGTCGGATATTTTCATCAGCTATGCCCAGGCCGACCGTGTGGCCGCTCTTGCCACGCAAAAGGCGCTGCTCGCCGGTGGGGCTACCGCGTTCCTTGCGGAGAACTCCGTTGAGCCTGGTTCAGCGTGGGCGTCAGAGGTGGAGCGTCAGATCCGTGGAGCCGGACTTGTATTGGTCCTTGCCAGCCGAGAGGCCTCTCGATCTGCCTGGGTGCAGCATGAGGTCGGTATCGCGGTGGGCGCCCGACGCAAGATCATCCCGGTTGTCTGGGATATGCCGCCCAGCGGACTCCCTGGCGTTCTCGCGGGATATCAGGCACTCGACTTGGCAGGACGAACGGAAGATCAGGCTCAACGAGAACTTCACCTGATCTGCAAGAGAATTCATGCAGACAAGGTCCTCGCCTTCGCTGCCATCGGGGGTCTGGTCTGTCTGCTGGCCAAGTTCGGATAGCCTCAGGTCAGATTGAGCTATCGGGTTCAGGATTACGGCTGATTTTCATGGCCAGGCCGCTTTGACCAACTCTTGAACGGTCGCGATTGCCGCGCCGAACGGGGCGATCTCGCCATAGACCATGGCCGACACGAAGCCCTCGTATCGGGTTCGGACGACGGGGCTTGTGCTCAGGTAGGCCAGTGCCTTGCGGGTCTCGCCGGCGATGTCATCTCGGTAGGCCGGATGCTGGTGGCCGAACTGTTCCGCGTCCATCCGCGCGATCGACTGCATCAGGTTGCTCCCTTCGGCTTGGTCGACTTGCTGGCGCACCATGTGCAGGTCGTAGATGTGACGCACCAGGGTTGGATCCGGCGCGCGGTTCAGGCCGGCCAACTCCATGGCGGTCCGCCGTGTGAGGGATACCGCCTTCTCGGCCGCGGTCTCGGTGATGCTTACGCACTCGACCTCGGCGAGCTCGGGCGGTCGGCCGTACGCCTGGTTCACGAACGAGGCGACTGGCAGGCGGATGGTGGGCGTGCGCAGAGCGGCGTAGCTCAGCTCGATCTGGATCGTGGGGCGTAACGGCCCATCCTGCCCAGCCCCACTGTCCGTTGCCAGATGCAAGACCGTGTACTGGTTGGCGTCGCGGGACTTTGGAGGCTGGGCGAGCACGAACCCTGCATCGGTCAGGCGCTCAACGACCTGATCGCGCAGTCGGCCGAGGGCTTGACGCCGTTGGTTGTTGCTCATTGCGTCGTCCGGTGGGACGACCTTGAAGTCAACGTCCTCCGACATGCGTGCGACCAGGCGGTGGGCGCGAGCCAGGCAGGTGCCGCCGGCGAACACTAGTCGAAATGGGGCGGTATCGGCGTGGCAGATCGCCTGCATGGCCCGGACGACTTGCCAATCCTTCGCCACGAGCTGGACGCTCGGCAGGCCGAAGAACTGCTGGACTTCAAGGAGTTCGAGGTCTGTGGGTCTACCTGTCAACGCGCAACTCCGTCGCGCCGTCGCGGAGCTTGCGAGAGAACCGGCCCTTGATCTTTACCTGAGGGTTGACGGGGATCTGGGTGGATCGACCGTCGTTGTAGGCCCGCTCCCACTCGGTTGGCTCCCATGCCACACCCAGCTTGGTCAGGGCCGCCCGTGCGGCCACCGTGAAACCACCGGCGTTGGCCAGCATGGGCTTGCCGGTCAGGCGTGATGGCACGGCCGGGCCATAGACGCCGTAGCCCAGCCTTACCAGGCGGCCGTCAGCGACGGTGTTGGCGAGTGCACGCAGGACCTGGCGCTTGGCGCCCAGGTCCGCAAATTCGCGCGTCAAGTACACCGCGTCGCCCTTTTCGGCGACCCGGGCCTCAATCTTTTCCTGCAGGGAGTTCTTGCGCGCCATGGTGACGATCCTTCTGCCTTCAGGATATGCAAAAAGGTGACGCTTCGCAAGGGGAACGTTGTCCTACCTCTGGCGTGCGCGCGGTCGCGGCTGTTCTTGGCGCGGTGGGAGGCCTTTCCCATCATCGGGCCTAAGTATCCCGGGGGTGCGGGGGCAGTGCCCCCAGATGCAGCCGGCGCCGCCAGGCGGGTCCAGCACGAAAAAAGGGCGGCCGAAGCCGCCCTGCCTTCTCTGGGTGGGTCGATCAGGCTGCCGCGGCTTAGCCGTTCCAGGGGTACGTATCGCCCTTGCGGCGGTTGTTCTCCCACTGCAGGGGCTGCAGGTTGGACAGATCGTCACTGCCCCCTTTGGCGACCGGCTTGATGTGGTCCACCTCCCAGCCGTGCTTGGAGTTCGTGTTGCCGTAGTCGCTGAACTTCATCGGCTGGCCGCACATGTCGTAGCGCCAGGTGCCGGGGTCGTAGCCGGGGATGACCCGGCCTTTTTGCCAGACGGCGCCGACAGTGGTGGCGCCGAATGGGCGCCCGTAAATTGTTGGCGCCGACCGAAAATTGACCAGCAAAGCCGCGTAGTGCCGATTGAAAACTGACCAGGGTGAGAGACCTACCCTGCTGCAATTTGTGGCAGGGGTGTTGAGGA
>Ga0255212_1000486_pt1 | contig 10060 bp, 12 predicted proteins | sample Miss_Yuk_RepC_8d_FD_188425 | JGI IMG/M metagenome (GOLD analysis project Ga0255212, IMG submission 188425) | Freshwater microbial communities from Mississippi River, Louisiana, United States - Miss_Yuk_RepC_8d | ecosystem: Environmental > Aquatic > Freshwater > River | place: USA: Louisiana...
GTGATTAACGTATAACCCAGCGGGGTGCAATGCCCCGCAAGATTTAACTGCCGTGTGAAGGCAAGGGGACGGTGCTCACAGACGGGCCAGTCTTAAACGACCGATAAGGTGCCCCACCTTTTTTTTTTTAGGATTACAATGAGTAGACTAGAATATTACCAGCGTCCTTTAGTTGCCTTTGATGCCGAAGACAAGGATCATCGTGCTTACTTTCATGAGTTCCTTATTACCAAAACTTGGGGACGGTGTCCAGTAAGATTCATCTGCCCAGATGAACATGGACCCGAAGGCCTAGTCGGCATTGTCATGCGGCAACTTATTAATTTTTATGTAAGACAAGAATTTGGAGATACTCCGCAGACTGAGAATATCCCAATTAAAGCTCATGTTCCACGACGTCCCAAAAGTGTAGAGATGGACATGCGGCTCATGGCCCAACGTGCGGCTGAAGAAGTTTAATTGACACATAATTGAGTTTATTATATCATAGCCATATTAGTTAACAAGGAGCAATAAATGGCAAAGCAAGAAAAGATTGAAGGTCGCACTGTAAAGATTACAGAAGCCAAGCGTTATATTCGCAAGGCTATGAGTGTTCAGCGGCCCGTTATGTTGTGGGGGCCTCCAGGTGTAGGCAAAAGTGATATTGCTGCACAATTGGCAGAGGACTTGGGTGGTGCTCTTATCGACGTTCGTTTGAACTTGTGGGAACCCACTGACATCAAAGGCATTCCTTTTTATAATGCCACAAGCAATACTATGGAGTGGGCTCCGCCTTCAGAACTGCCCAGCGAAGAATTCGCAAGCAAGCATCCTATTGTAGTCCTATTCTTAGACGAGCTTGCAGGTGCTCCTCCCGCAGTGCAGGCCGCGGCTTACCAACTTATTCTTAACCGTCGTGTTGGCACTTATCGCTTGCCTGACAATGTTGTTATTATGGCAGCAGGTAACCGCATGACTGACAAAGGTGTTACTTATCGTATGCCCACTCCGTTGGCTAACCGTTTTGTTCACTTTGAACTTCGTGTAGACTTTGCAGACTGGAACTTGTGGGCTCTACAAAATCGTATTCATGCAGACATTGTAGGCTATTTGAACTGGGCTAAAAACGACTTGTTCAACTTTGATCCCACAGTGCATGACCGTAGTTTTGCTAGCCCACGTAGCTGGACCTTTGTCAGCGACCTACTTGACGACACTATGACTGAAAACGAGCAGACTGACATGGTTGCAGGCTGTATTGGCGAAGGACTTGCTATCAAGTTTATGGCACATCGCAAGATTAGTGCAGACTTACCCAACCCAGCGGACATTCTTGCTGGCAAGGTCAAGGACTTGAAAGTTAAAGAAGTGTCTGCAATGTATAGCTTGACAACTAGCCTTTGCTACGAGCTCAAAGATGGCTACGAAGATGCTCGTAAAAATAACAATCTAGACAAATGGCATAATCAGTGCGATAACTTTATCCAATACATGATGGATAATTTCGAACCTGAGATGGTAATTATGGGTGCCCATACTGCACTTAAGAATTACAACTTGCCCTTCGATCACAAGAAGCTCAAGAACTTCCCAGAGTTCTTCAAGCGTTATGCACACCTTGTTGTCGATGTCAGCAACTAAGCAACTAGAGGGGGACTTGATCCCCCTTTCTGACACGGTCTTGGAGCTGGTCTACGGAGACATAGCATATGTTGAAAGTGTGCTAGGCACCAGAACAGTGACAAGAGAACTGCTATATGAATACTATGAGGGTGCCAAGTTGTCTTGGTTTAAGACCAGCAGACGTTATATCAGTAACGCAGAAATCTTTTCCTGGGTTAAAAAACACAATGTAAGGGGCTTGGACTACCATGCTCCATTTAATGCTGCCATGAAGATTTGGTTTAGAAACCCACATGATGGTTTCATCTTTAGGTTAGAATTTGGTTCTGAGTAAATTGACACAATATACAGAAGGTCATATAATAAGTATACAATATAGGAGTGAACAATGACATTAGACGTTCGTGACAGACTAACTAAAGCTCGCGTTAAGATGTTGCTTAAACATCCGTTCTGGGGCAACTTGGCTACTCGCCTCAAACTAGTAGAATCCAGCGAGTGGTGCCAGACTGCGGCAACAGACGGACGCCATTTTTATTACTGCACCGATTTTATCAACAAACTCGATGACGACGAATTGGTGTTTTTATTTGGACATGAAGTAGGACATTGTGTTTACAATCACATGAGCCGCCGTGGTGACCGTCATCCGCAGGTATGGAACATGGCTGGTGACTACCTAGTCAACGACATGCTTATTGAAAATAACGTAGGTAAGAAGATTAACAAGGTACCTATCCTATGGGACTCTCAATATCGTAACATGACCGCAGAAGAAGTCTATGACAAGCTCATGGAAAATGCAGTAGAAATACAAGTTACCTTGGACATGCATTTAGATGGAGACGGCCAAGAAGGACAAGAAGGCAAAGGCAGCGACGGTAAAAGTAAGTCCAGCGGCATTAAGATTGATGAAGAAACTATGAAGAAGATCCGTGATGAGATCAAGGAAGCAGTTCTTCAAAGTGCTCAAGCCGCAGGTGCAGGTAATACTCCCGCAGGCATTCGTCGCTTAATTCAGCAATTTACTGCTCCTAAAATGCGTTGGCAGGATTTGTTGCGTATTCAGCTAGAGTCCAGTCTTAAAAATAACTATTCATTTATGCGTCCTAGCCGTAAAAGTTGGCATACTGGTGCAGTGTTGCCTGGCATGCTGCCAGCAGAGCATTTAGACATTGCAGTAGGCATTGACACTTCAGGCAGTATTAGCGACGACATGGTGCGTGACTTCCTTAGTGAAATCAAAGGCATGATGGATATGTATACTACCTACAGCATCCTAGTGTTTAGCTTTGATACTGAAGTCTATAACCCAGTAGTGTTCTCAGATGACAACGGCGAGGATATTGCTGAATATGATGCTCAAGGTGGAGGTGGCACTGACTTTGAAGCTTGCTGGACTTACATGAAAGACAATGACATCATGCCCAAGCAGTTTATCATGTTTACAGATGGTTACCCATATGGTAGCTGGGGTGACGAGAACTACTGCGACACTTTGTTTGTAGTGCATGGCAACGAAACCATCCAAGCACCGTTTGGGCTTACTGCTCACTACACATTTAGCAAGACTAACTAAAATTTGAGAAGTGTGCTCGAAGGGCCCTTAGGGCCCTTCTCCCATATTTGATCCCAAATTGATATCAAATTAACATTATCATCGTTGACGTCTAGCCCGTAAAGGTCTTGGCAGATATACAGTATATCGTTTTTCACAGTGTTTAGCAACTTTAAACGTTTGTCACTTAAGACGTCAAACGTTGTGTCTATTGGCAATAATTGGGTTATGTTTTGATTTATAATCAAGTCAAACATATTAATTTCTATAAAATTTCTTGCGTACAATGATGAATCATTTACTGTAATTGGTTTATAATGTGCAAGCCTTCTAGTATACCCATCCAGCAACATCTTTTTATCATGCGTGGGGGTTTGTCCATTGGCAACAAGAAAATGATTTTTTTTATAGACAAGCAATAATTTAGGTATCCATAATTTATTTCTAGGAAAATAAGCAAAGATACTTTTCTTGGGTCCATATTCTTTGTAGAATGACCCCATATGATATGAATGATGTTTTATAAAAGGCATGGTGATATCAGATGTGTCATAATCAAATTCACTAGAAACTAAATCTAAAATCATATCTTTGGGATAATTTAGCTGTTCTATTGAATCTATTAAAAGAGTGCGCTCTTTCATAGAAAAGATTCTTTTATCTTTAAAATAAGGATAAGAAATCTTAAAAATAAAATATAGTGATCTAAAAATTAACTCATCATTTTTATAATACTTGCTTAGTAAGTTATTCAAGGCAAAGAATTTATTAATTCCTTGACTCTGAGTAGAAATAGTAAAATAAGAAAGGGACATGTCAACATAGTCAAATTCTTTATTTTTTAAAATAGGACTATAACCATTGGGGTAAACATTTTTTTCTATATTGATAAGGGCTGATAAAAATGCTCCCATGTGCCCTGGAACCCATATCAAATTCGTGAAATTATCAAGGAGGGTCTTCTTAAAATATTCGTTTACCATATCGCTGCTCAAGTGTTCCATATTTCCTAACTAATTTTTGAAAATAATCTCTAGCATCATTGATTCGCTGCATGACCAATGGCGTCAATATATTAGATGTTTCTGTAGTTGGTATCAGTTCCCGTGTATCGGACATAGTATGATCTAACTTTAAATCATCTAATATTTTATGAGAAGTTTCTTGAGCTAGGCGCAATACTTTGGTTTTTTCTTTGTCTAAGGCAAAATCAGGATATATGTTATATAGATCTTCTAAGTTATCCTCAAAAATAATCTTGTATATGTCAATCATGATATCATTTTTTCTTGACGTTTCAATTTCTTGTTGAGTTATCATTCGCAATCTAGATTCAGTTATATATGGTCTCAGACCTTCAAGGCTTCCATTAATTCTATTTTGGAACTGCTCTATAGATGCAGAGCTGCAACTTTGTGTGACTAATATTTCCAATTGATTTGGCTTATCAAGTGCATATAAAGATCTTTTGTATAGTAACAGTATGTGTTTGATCCAGTCTTTGTCCTTTCTAAAATAACATGTTATCCTATTAGCGTAAGGTATGGTTTTATGATTAATTTGTTCATAATTTACATGTGATTTAATTACTGAAAAAAACTCGGGACTGGGTTCTACAACTTCAAAGGCCAAATCCAATGCATCTGGGCCTAGGCTTTTGAAGTCACACTCTAATTTATAAAAGTCAACTCGATCCTCGATTTCATTATTGAATTTAGCATTTTTTATAAAGTAATTTGAAAATGCGTAAGCGTAAGGCAAAAAATAGTCATCCCCAAATTTCCCAGTAAAATGTATTATACTGTCCTCTTTTGAATCTTTGGTCTGTACTGGTTTCACAGTGTGATATCTTAGGGCATACAAGTAGTCAGGAAAATAAGACCATTCCAGAGTCAAATCTTCAATACCAATAAGATCACCATATCTCTTGGCGTTTTCAGTAAATTGATCGGAGTCATTGGCAATCAGTAAATTTATAAAGAACGTGCCCATGGCACCACCAGAAAAATTTACGAGATCCAATTTATTGAAAAAATCACCCCAATGTCGCACTGAAATATTTATATCTTGTCTTTACATTGATTTAAGTTTAGTGTATAATAACGAACATACACTATAAATAAAGTAGGTATATAATTTACAAAAGGAGTTTTATATGACCATTAATGATATGAGCGTGTTATTAGCAGCAATCGACTTAGCAGTTAAGCGCGGTGCTTATAGCGTCTTAGAAATTCAACAAGTTGGTGCAGTAGCAGAAAAATTAAATGCCTTTGTTGCAGCAGCACGTGAGCAAGTTGAGTCTGCACAGCAATCAGCAGCCGAAGAACCTGCCGCCGAGCAGCCAGTTGAAACTGGAGCCTAATAGGAGACTATTATGCCCGAATTTATCAAACATGTTGGGCAGGTAAATCAATCAAACAAGAAGTGCGTGGTAGTTTTTAGAGAAATTCCCGGAGAAGAATCTTCTTGTTTGATTGTGGAAACTGAAAGCCTTCCAGAGCTGTACCATGATGACCTAATCAATGCGGTTGAAAGTCATGGCAGTCAAAGTGATATGGATTTTTATAAGTTTGCTCAGCGCAGTACCTTCCATGATGGAACCAACATGTTAGAAAGTCTGCACCTTAAAGGCTTACTTAAAAAAGTTTCGGTAAATGAAATTACAATGATTCCCACACGCGATGCTACAATACTTTTAGCTGACCTTAATTCGCAATTGCGACAAATTAATAATGAAGGTAGAACAACCAGCGGAGATATTAATGCCACAGTGGATGAGCCCCAAGAGTCTAACAGTCCAGGAACCTTAAGTGACAAACAAATTGCTAATCAAATGCGTAGCCAGGCTGAATATTTCCAAAGAGAAGCAAATCGTTTATTAAAAGAAGCAGAAGCATTGGATCCCGGAAAAACTGTAAATAGTAGTGCAACTGAAGCAGTAGTGGACAAGCCCAAGAGGAAATACACTAAAAAAAAGTGATTAAGGAATCCAAAACATGGCAATTAGAAGAAAGGATAGATCATTTGAAGAAATCCTTAAAGATGTGGTCATGGAAGAAGTTCCTATCGAATACATAACTCATATTCAGCTTAAATTAAATAACGGCGATGTACTAGAGTTTAGTCAAGATGATTTGGTGGGAATGAAAGATGCCAAAGAAGTATTACGAGCACAGGGCATGGAACATCTTAAAGACAGTGTGGCTGATATTGAAGTATTCATAGACAGCGCAAAAATTAAAGGGCGTGTTATTCAATACGTTCGTGGATTATTTAACAGCCAATTTGGCGAGGAAAAATGACTCTAAGAAGTGATATTGATTTTGACAATACTAACTATGTTCCTGTATTGGACCATGGATTTGTAGGTCTAGTAGATTCCATGGGCGACGATGCTGCCATTGTGCAGGCTGCCCGTGTTAGTTATGGTGCTGGCACTAAACAAGTTCAAGATGATCGTAACCTTATTCGTTACTTGATGCGTCATGAACATACCACACCATTTGAAATGTGTGAAGTAAAGTTCCACATTAAATTACCTATCTTCGTTATGCGACAACTAGTGCGTCATCGCACTGCCAGCATTAACGAATACAGTGCTCGCTACAGTGTGCTCACAGATGAGTTTTACATTCCTGAATTAGAACAATTACAAAAACAAAGCACTACTAACAAGCAGGGCCGGGAAGAATCTGACTGGGACGTTGACACAAAACAAAAACTACAGCAGCGTTTTAGGATATTCTTTGACATGAACTATAGCGATTACGAACAACTGTTAGAAGAAGGCATGGCAAGGGAGTTGGCTAGAAGTGTGCTGCCGGTCAGTGGCTATACTGAATTATATTGGAAAGCTAATCTCAAGAACTTTTTACACATGGCTCGCTTACGCATGGATAGTCATGCTCAGTGGGAAATACAAGAATATGCTCGTGCTATGTATGATTTGGCCAAGCCACTGTTTCCCGAAGCTTGTCAAGCATTTGAGGACTATGCTGTCAACTCAGTCAAGTTCAGCAAAACTGAATTCGAATTGCTTAAACAATTACTCAACCTTAGTCGCTTTGAAGATATGATATCCAACCACGGTGACGAAAAGAATTTGGCCAAGAACTTTGATCTAGGACAACGTGAGTTAAATGAGTTTAAGGCAAAGCTAGGCCTGTAAAGGATCTACACTTAATTCGTTAATATGTAAATTGCCAGGCTGCTCAATTATCCAACGGATATATTCAGCAGCCATTTTTATGTCCATGGTTCGTCTATCTGGGTGCTTGTGTTGATTATTGCTTAATGTACCAAAACTAATTAGTGTAACTCGCGGTCCGCCTTGCCATACACCATTAATGCCCAAACTGTTACAATAGTCACGCAAGGCCTTTTTCTCAGCATTATATAACCATTCAGTGCCTTTACATACTCTATCTGTAGTGCTGCCGATACATACAATCAATGTATTACGTCCTTCGGCTTTTAGTTTTTTGTAAACAACATCTAACAGTATGGTTTGATTAAACTTCCACAGGGCACTGTTGACGATGACTACGTCATAATTGAGTGCTGTCTCAGCAAACTCTTGTTGACATTTACTGCTGGTAAAATCCCAACCTGTTGCTCTACTGGCAAACTCAAGTTGGTGCTCTGTGAATACTTCACTAATAGCTTGTGCTACTCCGTATTTAGGATTGCCTGATATCAATATTTTTCTCAAATTCTGCTCCATACAGTTTCGGTCCTTATAAATTTTGTTGGATTTTTTTCCGGAGGAACATAGTCTTCCATAGTCAAGTCAAACAGGTAGTTCTTTGTTTCAATACAATTTAATAATTTTTGAGCAATTGATGTGTTATTTTCTTTACTTAAATGACAAACCCTATTATCACGGGCTACCTTGTTATCAATGATAACGTCCCATTGTATGTTTTTTTCTTTCATATAATCATCAAGGCCTGAATCTTTATTTTCCATTTTCCAAAAGTCTATTAGTGCCAATTCATTTGTTGATCTTATTTTTTCTGGAAAATATTCATTTTTACTTGAATTAAAACATTCAACAAAAATCAGATCTTTGTGTTTTTTTATATCATTAGCCATTAGATAGTACATATCCACGGCATATGCATGATCATGCAGGTACTCATAATATGCCCCCACTGTTTTCGTTATATTTTTTATATGTACTAACTGTTGCTCTGTGTAATTTTGAAAAACTAGACTTCGAACAGAATCCGCGGGCGTAAAATGTGGGGACTCTTGCTTTCCCTGTGGTGTTTTAGGTAAATGTGGTACATAGATTCTATCTATTTGCGTCGCTAAAAATATATATACATCAAAGTTTCCATACTGTGCCTTAAAGTTTTTGTAACTAAAATATAAACTAGAGGCCTGCTCTGCAAAATTTGTCACAGTGTGGTGTTGGCGCAATAAATCTATCCAACTAAAATAAGGTTTGTCAATACGGTTATTATTTAATGCCGCAAAGCTATCGCCAAATATAGCCACTTTCATTGAAACAGTCTTTCATAGTTTGGAGCAATGTCTAGTATACTATGATTTCGAGCTTTATCCAAGTAACTGGTAAATCTAATAAACTCTGACAGCTTATCTGAATAGTCAGCAGCTAACATGTATTTGGTAATACTGTCTAAAATACCTTCGGCATTTTTGTAAACATGCTCTGGATAGTTAGTCCTAAAATATAACTTCCAAGTATTATAATAACTAATAATATCATGTTTTACATCCAGAGGTAAAATTCTAACATTAACACGTTTAGGCCCATGCGCTACATGATGTGTTATTATAGGACGTTTCTTTGTGCTATTAATTTTCTTAAAACCGCTTTCTTCTAATTTCCATCGCATAAACACAGGTATATGCCAAACGTTATACGCAGTTACAGTGCAGGCTAACCAAGCCAGTATATTATCATTGTGCTGTGCATACTCATCTAACTTTTGCAAGTTTTTATAGGCCTGTGTCCACTTAAGTGGCCAACGTTGATACTCAACTACCGCGCCCATACCATCCATACTGGCACCAACACGAACCTGTTTGAACCTAGTCCACATGTCTAATACACGATTAGGTAAGTTACTCATGTTAGTATTATATTCTAGAATCATTTTATCTGACTGGCCTGCATCAATACAACGTTGTAAAAACTCATAATGACGCTCAATCATCATGGGCTCACCGCCTGCCATATAAACATGTTTGAGATTAGGAATGTTAGATTCAATTTGCTGCCAAAATGTTTCACTATTATGCCAGTCATAGTCTGTGGTTGTTAGTCTGCCATTATCGTTGCGAGTTAATTTAACTGTGCCATGTGTATCTTTGTATTCTAAACTGCCGTGGTAATCGGTCCACTGTTCATACCAAGTGTGACTGTCAGTGGGACCACACATACGACAAGCAAGATTACATAAGTTGCCAAACCTTAGATCATAATACTCTAACTTGGGCTCAGTAATAGTGCCATCTGCCGCGGTTACGGTCTTCGCATCTTCAATACTGAATTTCCAATTATCTAATTCATACTGGCGCCTACTATTAAGACCACTGGCTTCTTCTTGTTGACATCTTCCGCATTCCTGGCTCCACTCTCCCTTGAGCATGTTTTTACGAACTTCGCGCATAAGTTCAGCATTGCGAGCTACTTCCATGTTATCACTGGCAGCGTTATACGGCGTACCATCTTGTTTGCGAACCACGCCTTGATTTTCTGTTACATTTGCTTGACAACATACACGAATGTCACCGTTGTTACGCACTGCTTGAAATATCCATGGTATAGGGCAAAATGTATTAGTCATTGATTTTTCCTCGATATTCTACCATACCTTCAAATCGTTTCCAAAGATTATGTAAATTAACTCTTAGGTCTTGTCC
>Ga0255212_1000505_pt1 | contig 9833 bp, 11 predicted proteins | sample Miss_Yuk_RepC_8d_FD_188425 | JGI IMG/M metagenome (GOLD analysis project Ga0255212, IMG submission 188425) | Freshwater microbial communities from Mississippi River, Louisiana, United States - Miss_Yuk_RepC_8d | ecosystem: Environmental > Aquatic > Freshwater > River | place: USA: Louisiana...
TATCGCGCCAGTCTGCGCCAGACTCTTGCGGTCGCGCAGACTGGCACTTGCACACAGGCCCACACATGACTAGTTTAACCCAAGGACTCTACTTCCACCCGGCGACACAAAGGGGAGCAGGTCAGGCGGTAGATACCTCCTTGCCTAATTCGCTGGTAACTACCATTGCAAACGGCATTGTGACAGCAAGGCTCTCCATTTTTTTTGCAAATGCGTTGATTTCTCTTTCAATTGGACGGGAAACTACATCCATGGTCGATGATGTAGTATCAGAATTGACGTTATCTTTGGTGCTCATCGCTAAAGTCCTGAGAAATGATATGGCTTGCGTAACGTTACGTAGATAGCAGAGTTGCTCGTGGTTGTGAATTTTGTGATTCTTATGTGCTTATTTTTTGTATTTATCTGATTGGCTTGAGTGCATACATTTTTAATCCTGTGGTTGCCTGTTCTGTCTGGGGCAGAGCAGGGGTTATTTCGAGTCGGGCGGCAATCGTTAAGAGTCGTGATTCAAAATCCTGTGGATAAGTTTGAGTCGCCCGGGGTGCCTGCTCACTCGGCCATTGACAGTGCTTCGATTCGGCTGGGAAACCTGTGCTGAATTGGACACAGGTGTGTCCGGTGGGGTTAGTCGGCCCAGCCGATGTAGGGAAACGGGGACGTCATGTCGGCCACTGCCGAAGCGATCGAGCCAAACGGACCAAACGATGCGTTGGATGACGCGCCGTTCCAGCTGCGTGGCCAGTCCATGTCACTCATGGTACTCAAGCTGTTCAACGCAGCTGATCCCAACCTGTTCGCGCTGCTGGGCCAAAAGGTCGGGCAGGCGCCCAATTTCTTCCGTCATGCGCCGGTGGTGCTGGACGTGACCGACTGCCCGGGCAGTACCATCAATTTTGCCACTCTCATTCCCGGCCTTAAAAAGCTGGGGCTGATCCCGGTGGGTATTCAGGGCGGCCCGGTTGATGTGCAGAGCGCCGCCGCTATTGCGGGTCTGGGTGTGTTCCGCACCTCGCGGCCGCAGCAGGCCAGCCAGACCTCGTTGCAGGTGCCCAGTGATGACCGCTCGATGGCCGTTGCGCCTGCGGGCCCCAGTGCAGATGAAGGCTATGTGCCCACGCTGGTGATTACCGAGCCGGTGCGCTCGGGCCGTCAGATCTATGCGCCGCGGGGTGACCTGGTGGTGCTGGCGCCGGTGAGTGCCGGGGCCGAGCTGATTGCCGATGGCAGCATTCATGTCTATGGCACGCTGCGCGGGCGCGCGCTGGCGGGTCTGTCGGGTGATCCCAATGCCCGCATCTTTACCTATTCACTGGAAGCCGAGCTGATCTCCATTGCCGGCCTGTATCGTGTCGCCGAGGATATCGAGCCGGCAGCGCGGGGCAAGGCAGCGCAGGTCTATCGCGAAGGTGACATGCTCAAAATCCGGCCGCTGTTGGCTGGCAACAAAGATTAGTCGTTACGGAGAAGAAGGAGAAAGTCGTGGCAAAAGTCATCACGGTAACATCAGGCAAGGGTGGCGTTGGCAAGACCACGTCATCGGCAGCCTTTGCAACGGGTCTGGCACTCAAGGGCTACAAGACCTGCGTCATCGACTTTGACGTCGGTTTGCGTAACCTCGACCTCATCATGGGCTGCGAACGCCGCGTGGTGTTTGACGTCATCAACGTCATTCATGGCGAAGCCAAGCTGCATCAGGCGCTCATCAAGGACAAGCGCGTCGATAACCTCTACATCCTGCCCACCTCGCAGACCCGCGACAAGGATGCCCTGACCAAGGAAGGCATCGAAGGCGTGATCGAAGAACTGAAGAAGGACTTCGATTACATCGTGTGCGACAGCCCCGCCGGTATCGAAAGCGGCGCGCTGATGGCGCTGTACTGGGCCGATGAAGCCATCATCGTCACCAACCCGGAAGTCTCCTCGGTGCGTGACAGCGACCGCATTCTGGGCATCCTCGCCAGCAAGAGCCGCCGGGCCGAGCTGGGTCAGGCGCCGGTGAAGGAGCATCTGCTCATCACCCGTTACGATCCCGCCCGCGTGGAAAAGGGCGAAATGCTCAAGGTGGACGACGTGCTGGAAATCCTGTCGGTGCCGCTGCTCGGCGTTGTGCCGGAAAGCCCGGCTGTGCTGCAGGCCTCCAACGTGGGTACCCCCGTGGTGCTCAACGAGAAGAGCGCGGCCGGTCAGGCCTATATGGACGCGGTGCGCCGCTTCCTGGGCGAGCGCGTGCCGCAGCGCTTCATTGAAGTCGAGAAGAAGGGCTTCTTCGACAAACTGCTGCGGAGGTCGGCATGAGCTTCATCAATAAACTGAAAGCCGCACTGGGCATGCATGAGGAATCCTCCTCGGCTGCCTCAGCCAAGGAACGTCTGATGGTTACGGTCAGCCACCAGCGCCGTCACCGCCACAGCCCGGATTATCTGCCGCTGCTGGAAAAGGACATCATTGCCGTGATCGCCAAGTATGTGGAGATCGAGGAAGACAAGGTCGGCATCCGTTTCGACCGTGGCGACAACCTCTCCACCCTTGAGGTCAATGTGGAACTGCCCTCGGGCGCTGCCATGAAGGCCCGCGTGCGCAAGCTGGCCGACACCAGCGACGATCTGATCCTGTCCAGCAAGTACAGCGAGGGCAGCAAGAAGAAAGATAAGGAATCCTTGTTCTAGGGGCCAGCCCGCACGGGCACCCGGTATAAGGGGGAAACAGAAAAGCGGCCTTGCGGGGCCGCTTTTTTGTTGGGAATTTTCCAATTGAAAACAGCTAATTGAAAGGCCTAGATTGCCCGCATTCCATAAGAAAAGCCGGAGGCGGGTCATGGGCCAGAAATTGATAAAACTCTCGCATCACGAGAAAGTGCGTCAGCTGCGTGAAGATGGCCAGCTGCGGGGCCGGGCCAAGCGGGCCTTTGAAATCAGCAAGCCTCAGACAGGTGAGGTCATTGGCCGCCTGCGCATGAGTACGCTCTCAGCTGCCGCCGCGCCCATTTTGGAAAAGCTGCGGGATGAACGCGCCACCCGCCTGTTCTCGGAAGAAACAACGGTCGATCTCAGCCAGCCGCAGCCGGTGGGCAATGCAGTGGTGCGCGTGTTTGACCGCGTGGCCGAAGCCAAGAATAATCCTTATGGCGTGTTTACCTGCCGGGGCGAGCCTGCCGACACCCTCTATTACCGCGACCCCAAGCTGGTCGGCCGGATGGATGTGAAAAGCCTCAACCTGCTGCACATCAGTGAAGAGGGCCTGCGTCCCGCCATTCTCAGTACGCCAGCGCATGCGGCCAGAGTCATGTTCTTCAAGCCGGAGCAGGTGCTGCGCCTGATGGACCCTAAGCAGTTTGAGCGCAACCAGTTTGACGCTGCCGCCATTCCCTCGCTGCAATTGCTGGCGCCGCGCATGTCGCTGGGGGATGTGGCCAATACCTCGCAGCAATGTGCCCGCTCGGGCCTGCTGCGCAGCGCTGCCTTCATGCGTCAGCTATATCTGCTGCGCGTGCAAAAACTGAAATAACATAACAAGGATAACCCGGACATAACCACCATGCTCGATGATCTCAAGAGTGTATCAGAAGCCGCCCGCCGCCCGCTGGGCAAGCTGGCCTATGAGCGTCTCACCCGGATTTTTGCACAGAACCAGCTGATTGATCTGGCCACCAATCAGGTGCAGCGATCGCCGGTGGTGATCTTTAACCGCGTGGCTGAATCAGCCTATACGCCCTATGGCATTTTTGTCGCGCCGCAGCTGGGGGATATGCGCTTTGTCCGCCACCCGGATCTGGTGGGGCAGATCAAGGTTGATGCGCCAGACCTGTTGCTGGTGCGCTCGTCCGGCCTGTGCCCGCTGGAGATGCCGGCATCCGAGCTGCGCAAGACCTTCCGCCTGACCCGCAGGGATGTGGAGTGGGTGCGCATGTCATCGCCCGAGGCCCGCCGCTACGATACCAGAGCGCTGCAAGTTGCCGCCGCCCAAGCCGGGCATATGGATGTGGAAGATCTGCTGCTGGCCGCGATCAATGCCCGCCAGAACGGCCTGCCACGCACTGCCGCCTATTATAGACACATGGAGACCTGCCAGCGCGTGCTGACGGTGCATGGTCCGCAAGGGTAGGGCCCGCAGGGGTAGGGTGTGGGCTCCGTTCATTTGAAGTCATGCGCTAGCAAATGGGCTGATCCGTCATCCCTGCGTGACGGCTACACCGTCATTCCCGCGCAGGCGGGAATCCATCTCCCAACAGTGCAACAAGCTGAAATGGCGGGAGATGGATCCCCGTTTTCACGGGGATGACGGTAATCGACAGTTATGCATCCCATAGCACTCTCAGGGCGCTCCAAGAAAGCCCTCTCAGAGCGTGGGCAACTGGCTGGGAATGCGCGACATGTGCAGGCTTTGCCGGAACAAGCGCTGGCGCAGTGCGGTGGCTGCCTGCTGGCGGTTGCTGGCCTGATTGAGTGTGGCCGCCTCCTGCTGGATTAACGGCAAGGCGGGGGCGGGAATACGCTGCTGCATGGCGCGGCTGTCCTGCCCGGATTGGGTGTTGCAGGCCTGCCATAAAATGCAATCAAACATGCGGATGCCATAATGCTGCGAGCGTGCCAGTAGCGGCTCGGCGCGGGTGTGCGCGCCACTGCGGAACTGGAACTCACCCTCAACCGCTTCGTGCAGCGTGTGCAGGCGGCTGTATTGGCGCAGATTGTCGATCTGGATAGCGGCCTTGTTCATATTGCCATTGGTCAGCGCGGCCATGGCCAGCATGGCGCGGCGATGGTCGTTATGCGGCGTATTCTGGACAGATGCGTCTGCCGCCTGTTCGGCCTGCTCAAAATCACCGGTCGCAATCAGCAGTTTGACCAGGTTGCCTTGGGCGTTGTCATCATACGGATATTCATAAACGGCTTGGCGGGCGCTCTCCATCGCGTCCTGTCGCATGCCCAGTCCGTTAAAGGTGAGGGTAATGGCATTGCGCAGCTGCGGGTTGTGGGGAGCGTTTTTCAGGCTGTCATCAATCAGGGCCAGCGCCTGATCTTTATGGCCAAGCTCGCCTTGCAGCTGCAGGGCCAGTGCGCGGCGGGCGGTGTTTACCGCATCGGCATGGCGGTGGTTGGCAGCATAGGCCATGGCAATATTATGCAAGATCGAGGGGCTGGTGATCTCAATCGTGCGATCGAGCTGATCGGCTGCAGCAGCGGCTTCCTGTGTATAGCCGGACTTGGTCAGATATTGAATGCGCGCACTGCGCAGCAGCAGGTTCTTGGGCCACAGGCCCAGCGCCTGATCAATCAGACCCAGCGCATGGCGGCTGTCCCGGTGCGAGAAGTTGCGCAGCTCGGTGAGAACATCTTGCGGTGTGTTGTATTGAGTCATAAGCCGTCATAGCGGGTGAGCTACGGCAATTTCAATATGCTTGTGCGCGGGTGAGGGAATTAAGTAAGGGGGGCACAAAGCAAAACCGCCGGGGATACCGGCGGTTGCATAAAGCTAGCAGGGCGGCGCGATGCGCCAGCCCGAACCAGAGCAGGATTAGCCCTGACGCGCCTTGAAACGCGGAGCTTCCTTATTGATGATGTAGACCTTGCCCTTGCGGCGAACGATCTTGTTGGCCTTGTGGCGCGACTTCAGGCTCTTGAGCGACGGGGTTACCTTCATTTTATCCTCACAACTGCATTAAGGCCCAAAGGGCAAAAAACTCGTTAGGCGGCGGAACCTACCCGCTTTTGGCCCTACTCGTCAATTAGAAAAATGCCCATGAGGGCGGGTGGAAAAAACGCCTTGCGGGCGGGTAGAAAATGCCCCTTTGCGCAGAGCAGCTTAACCCTCATGCGCCTATAATTTGGGCGCAAGCATCACCACGTCAAACCGGCTGGAATCTCCAGACAATCCGCGATTATTGCGGCGCTGTATGTGACGACCGGCTAAAGCGCACGCTGGCGTGCCCCTCGGGCGTGACCCAGCAGGACAGGCCAACATAGCTGGCGGTATAGCCGCCGGCGCCATCGGGCCGCTGCATCACATAATTGCCGCGCACGCGCAGATAGCCGCCAGCCGGGCTGCGGGCCACGTCAACATTAACGGTTTCCGTCGACTCCTTGGCAGGTTCGCGCACATTGGCCTGCGTATGGCTCAGGGCCGTGTTAGCCGCCGTCAGGCAATTGGCTTTAGCAGTTTCAACCGAGGGTGTCCGCGTGATGGTGCCCATCAGCGCCGTCAGGCTGCTGGTTTCCATATCGTCCGGCGTGACCCATACCGTAAAGGGCTTGGGCGGCTTGGCGCTGCCCTCACAGTCAAACTCATAGACATATTTGCCGTTGGCAATCTGCTCGGCTTGCTGCTTGGCATCACTCAGCTGCTCGGCGGCGGCCAGACGCCCGGCCGTAATGTGGCCACAACCGCCTTCACGGCGCAGCGCCAGATGGGCGGCGGCGCGAATATCATCGGCATGGTCAGCATATTCATTGGGAAGCTTGAGATTGTCCCATTCAATCGGCAGCTGCTGGGCAATGCCGCGCGCCTGCAGGAAGCTGTAGAGCAGGGTGTCGTTCTGCGCACCAATAAACATGAACAGGCCCACAAACGGCAGCACCAGCGACTTCTTGAACGCGCTGGCATGAACGCGCGGCTCCAGCGTGGGCAGTTGCGGCAGCTCGCGGTAGATATCAATAGCCCCGCCGCCGCTTCCGGGCTGGTCAATCATGGCAAGGGCGCTGCCCGAGCTGCCGCCACCAACGGCGCCGCCGCTCATGGCCATATCCGGCGGGGGTAGGGCCGTACCGGCCTGATAGGGCAGCGGCGCCCCGCTCAGGGCGCTGGCCATGATCTTTTTCTGGCGGGACTGCCACAGTACCTCGCGGATGAAACCCAGCGGCAAAAAGAAAACTATCCACAGGGCCACCAGTGCCAGCCCCATGAACGAGGCCAGCTCGGCGCTGACGAACACCGCCACCATCAGCCAGGTGAAAATCAGGACCGTAACCAGAATCAGAAGCCCGAGTCCCGTGCCGAGAGCGCCCATTTTGAATCCTTACCAAAAAGTTAAGCGCTCAGAAGCGCCCGAAATCCCGTGAGTCAAAGCTATCTCATTTTAGGCTCTTGACGGCAAGGTGGGTTAGAGTATCTCGATAGAGCATCTCACAGACGCGATGAATAGTGCGGGTGGTTGCGGCAGACACAATATGTGGTATGCTGATAGTGTTATCCACGATATTCACAGGGTGTGGATAATGTGGAACGGGGCAAGAACGGAGGGGCAAAATGGCAAGTGATGGTAGCATGCTGGACCTGGTACAAGTTGAACGTGGCCCGTCCGTCCGTATTGATCGCAGCCGTGACGCCAAGCTCACCCAGTTCGGCAAGGACACCCTGACCGACCGCTATCTGATGCCCGGTGAGTCATTCCAGGATATGTTTGCGCGCGTGGCCATGGCCTATGCCGATGATACCGCCCACGCCCAGCGCCTGTACGATTACATGAGCAATCTGTGGTTCATGCCCGCCACCCCGGTTCTGTCCAACGGCGGTACTGACCGTGGCCTGCCCATTTCCTGCTTCCTCAATGAAGCGGGCGACAGCCTTGAAGGCATTGCTGACCTGTGGACCGAGAATGTCTGGCTGGCGGCGCGTGGCGGCGGCATTGGCTCCTACTGGGGCAATCTGCGCTCGATCGGCGAGAAGGTGGGCAAGGTTGGCAAGACCTCGGGCGTTATTCCGTTCATCAAGGTGATGGATTCGCAGACGCTGGCCATCTCCCAAGGTTCGCTGCGCCGTGGCTCGGCAGCGGTGTATCTGCCGGTCTGGCACCCTGAAATTGAAGAATTTGTCGAAATCCGCCGCCCCACCGGTGGTGATCCCAACCGCAAGGCGCTCAACCTGCATCATGGCGTTGTCATTACCGACGACTTCATGCACGCGGTCGAGAACGACGAAGAATGGGCGCTGAAGTCGCCCAAGGATGGCCGCGTGATGAGCCGTGTCTCGGCCCGTCAGCTGTGGATCCGCATGCTCACCGCCCGTGTTGAAACCGGCGAGCCGTACATGCTGTTCATCGATCACGTGAACCGTGCCATTCCCGAGCATCACAAGCTGGCTGGCCTGAATGTGAAGATGAGCAATCTGTGCTGCGAGATCATGCTGCCCACCGGCCGTGACAAGGACGGCAAGGACCGCACCGCTGTGTGCTGCCTGTCCTCGCTCAATCTGGAAACCTATCTGGAGTGGGAAAACCACCCGACCTTTGTAGAAGACTGCCTGCGCTTCCTCGACAACATCCTGTCCGAGTTCATCGCCAAGGCGCCGGACAGCATGGCGCGTGCCCGTTACTCGGCCATGCGGGAGCGCTCGGTTGGCCTTGGTGTTATGGGTTTCCACAGCTTCCTGCAGAGCCAGCGCATTCCGTTCGAAAGCGTCATGGCCAAGGTCTGGAACAAGCGCATGTTCAAGTTCATCAAGGCCGAGGCGGACAAGGCGTCCAAGGTGCTGGCTGATGAGCGCGGCGCCTGCCCGGATGCAGCGGATTACGGCATGCATGAGCGCTTCTCCAACAAGATCGCCATTGCCCCCACGGCGTCCATCTCCATCATCACTGGTGGCGCCAGCGCCGGGATCGAGCCGATTGCCGCCAATGTCTACACCCACAAGACGCTGTCGGGCTCGTATCCGGTGCGCAATGCCTATCTGGCTGATGTGCTCAATGATCATGGCATGAACACTGAAGAAGTCTGGTCGAGCATTGCCGTGAATGGTGGCTCGGTGCAGCATCTCGACTTCCTGACGCAGGACGAGAAGGATGTGTTCAAGACCGCGTTCGAGCTGGATCAGCGCTGGGTGATCGAGCATGCGGCCGACCGCACGCCCTATATCTGCCAGAGCCAGTCGCTCAACATCTTCCTGCCGGCCAACGTGCATAAGCGTGACCTGCACCAGATCCATCACATGGCCTGGAAGAAGGGTGTGAAGTCGCTTTATTACTGCCGTTCCAAGTCCATCCAGCGCGCCGAGAGTGCGGAAGGGGCCGCCAAGGCCGCCGCGACCTCCAAGGCCGCGCCCAAGGACAATCCGAATAACGGGGAGGAATGCCTCGCCTGTCAGTGACGCGCTTACCGCCCCCATCCCGGCCTTCTCCCTCGCGGGGGAAGGAGACCGATCACGGGGCCTCAAAGAATTCCCTCCCTCGCTTGCGGGGGAGGTTAGGTGGGGGGCGCGTATGCGCCGTTAACTGAGGAGGGGCAGATGTCACATATCAAGCGTATGTCACCGATGCGGGTTGTTGAGGATCCGGTTCTGGAAGGTCTGTTCTACGAAGCGTTTGGCGCCACGCGCATGGCGTCCAGTACGCCCGATTGTGTAGGCTACAAAGCCGCCAATGACCCGTGTGTCATCATCACCTCACGTGATTATGCCGACCAGTCCTACGGCCCGTTCATTGCCGGGCAGATGGCGCGCAAAGGCGCCCGTTACTTTCAGGTTGAGAATATCGATGCCGAACTGGCCGACCTGCCGGGCGCAGCCCATCTGCTCTCACGCAGCGTGCATGGCGGCGTTGAAGAAGCCGTGATCGAAACCGCCGACGGCCTGCTGGTGTTGGCGAGCGAGATGGACGAAGAGCTGGTGTGATGCCGGTTCTTATTCCCGTATAGTGGTGCGCAGAGGCAGTTATAATGGTCATCCCAGCGCTATGTAGAAGTTTTTATAATATATTGATATTGAACACATAAAAACGCCTACTTTTGCCTGTGTAGATGTTGTGCAGGAAAAATTGGCTACACAGTCAATTTTTCAGCACCACATCATCGCCGGATGTATATCAGATTTCTCTTTCAGGTGGAGGCTAATTCCTGCAATCAGGA
>Ga0255212_1000521_pt1 | contig 9716 bp, 8 predicted proteins | sample Miss_Yuk_RepC_8d_FD_188425 | JGI IMG/M metagenome (GOLD analysis project Ga0255212, IMG submission 188425) | Freshwater microbial communities from Mississippi River, Louisiana, United States - Miss_Yuk_RepC_8d | ecosystem: Environmental > Aquatic > Freshwater > River | place: USA: Louisiana...
ATAACGTACACGTAATGTATGGATTTGACCAACAGGACCAGTCATTGGCTGAACACCAACGATTTCGTTAGCAATAACAGTTGGCATTACACGTCGAATTACTGGAAGAATAACTTTGTTTAAAACTGCTACGTTACCGCTTTGTGTAGCACCTGCACTTGCGTTCTCCATCAAGTTTTTCTTTGTGTTTTCTAATACTGATTCCATGACAGCCTTACGGTTGCCATTTAGCCCTTCTAGTAGAACATCCTTAGTTGCAGTCCAGTTCTGGGCCTCGAAAAGTTTCTCAGACATTGTAGTCTCCTTTAACTTACTTTCCTATTCCGGCTAATTTTCTTAGTGATACAATTTCTGCCTCAGGAGCAGTGTTCTCACTAGAAGTTTTGTCGCCTGTTACCGCAGTCTTCTGCGATGTTGCGCTTTCAGAAATAACAGTCTTACCGGTTGACTTGACTGCTGTTTCGTTTAATACCGCTGGTAGATACTTGTTGTATGCTTCACGTAGATTATCTGTTTTAGTTGTTTTTAACAGGTCTTCCATGATGTCACGCTTCTCTTTGCCGAGAGGTGCTACCAACTCTTGCATGATGCCTTGACGCTTTACAGCATCTTCAGCAATGCGAATCTTAGCTTGAGCGCGAGCTAATTCAGCATCTTTACTTTCTACTAACTTAGTTGTTTCTGTTAGCTTGTTTTCTAGAGCCGCTAGCTTGTCTCCTAGCTTTTTAACTTGCGTGCCATCCGCAAAGCCACTGGCCATAAATTCAGCAGCAAATGCTTCCATGATCTTACGACCAAATGCATTTTCGCGACTGACTTGGATGTCTTCGCGTAGCTGTGTAATTTCTGTACGTAATGATTCAGCAAGTAACTTTTCTGCCTTTGCAGCAGATTCCTTGATGAACTTGGCTTTTGCTTCAGCGATAACTTTGCGACCTTCTGTTACTAGGTCAACACGAGCCTTAACTAGTTTGTCCTCATCTTCCTTAAGTTCACGTAATTCTGAACTTAATTTCTTAAGAGCAAACTCTTCAAGTTTCTCAAAGTTAGCTTTTTGTGCGCCACGGTCTTCTCTAAGTTCCTTAACTTCTTTTACTAACTGATTCATAACGAACTTGTTTAAAAGTTTTGCATGTTCACGCATTTGTTTTTTGTAAGCCACTTTGGCTTCCACAACTGAACGCTTGTCTTGTGCAAATTCTTCTAGTTCCTTACGGATAGCTTCAGAAATCATTTTATCAGCCGCTTCTACAATCAAACCTTTGTCATGCTCGTAACGCTGGCTAAACTCTTCGCGAAGATTTGCTTCTACTTCTTCGTGTAATTGTTTAACTTTTGTATCCCATGCTTCTTGTAGAGTTGTCTGAACTTCCTCAGATAAAACCCCAGTGCCGAATAGTTCTTTTAGTCCGCTCATCTATTTCCCCTTATTTTTTTAGGTTATTGATGAACCTGAGAACCTCTTCCTTGAGGTATTTTTGTGCTCTGTCATCATGTCTTACTGCACCAGCAACGTCCATTAAGACGCCGCGTCTGCGATCGTTCATTACACGTTCATAGATTGCTTTGGGATATGCGTTAGGAGCACTAGGTTGAGCCACGATGTCTACCGTGACAATCTCAAAATCAGTAACGCCACCAGATTCATTAACGTTACCTGAACCCCTACTGGAAACACCCAGTTTAACACCACTCTCTAAAAGAGTCTTAACGATGTTACCCATTGGTGTAGGTAGGATTTTTAGTTTACCAATACCATTGTTTTCATTCATATACATATTTGTAATCATATGACTAACACGGTCTAGGTTAACTTGTAGGTCATCAGGGTGATCAGCTTCGCCCAACACACTGTAACCAGTTTTAATTTTTTCAGCAATGGCATTACATGCCCTGGCAATTTCATTAACGGGGTAAACACGTTGGTTTTGGTTTTTAACCCCGCCTTGAATAAAAATGCCTTCCATGTAGAGATCCTTGCCACCACTGGCATTCTCAACTAAGTTGGTACGAATACCAGCTTGGTCGTAGGTTAAAGATTCTACTAATGGTAGTGCCATATTATTAGCTCTTTACCACTGGGCTATGCTTGTTGCTAGCACTGTCGCTGGTCTTAGGAACACTTACGCTCTTAGGAGCTGGTGCCTTGGCATTACCAACTTTGTTTACATTGCCCATGTCATCTGTTTTAGCACTTGGATTAGCCATACCTTTGTCAGCTTCACCTGTCCAATTAACAGCCTTAGCACCGTTGCCGCCTACTTTAGGACCACCGCTTACTGGGCTTTTTGTGTTTTGTCCGTTATCGCCATGTTTTGGGGCTGGAACTGATTTAAGGCTTGTAGCTTCACCAAATGCCATTAGACTTTCTTCAGCTGGCATTTCATCTGCTGGGGCTTCACCAGCTGGCATTTCATCTGCTGGGGCTTCACCGCTTAGTTCAGCAAACAATGCTTTTAGATCTTCTAGCGCCTGTGTAGCGACATCAATCTTTTCGCCTGCTTGGGCTGCGGCGTCACCGGCTGGTGCTTCGTCGCCTGCTGGCATTTCTTCGTCGCCCATGGCTAAATCAGCTGTGGCTTCATCTTCGCTTGGCTCATCGGCTGCCATGTCATCTTCAGCTTCACCGAAAAGGCTTTCGTCTTCTAGGTCTTCCTCGTCAGCAATGATTTCATCATTGAAGTCTTGGTCAGCGGCGCCGCCAAAACTTTCTTCAACTTCTTCATCTTCTGACTCTTCTAATTCTTCTTCAGCAGCTTCGTCGAACTGACTTAGTTCTTCGTAAATGCTTTTGCCTTTGTTAACAAAATATTGATGTAGCAAATCACTTGCACGATCCTCTTCCTTGTTAATTAAGGCCTCTAATACTTGCTCTAGTGTATGTTTAGACATTCATTTTCTCCTTTTGGCCAAAAGTGGTTTTGTCTGTAATTATATTTACAGCAACATTCAAAAAAAGTAGAAAAATATAGTTAAAAACGCAGTTTTCTAACAGAAAAATAAGATAATATAGAAATTACATTGCAGGTGGGGGACGTTGATATATTTTTTTATAAAGTTCCCTGCGTTCTTCCATTTCTAATTTTCTTACTTCACGCATTTTGCGAAGTTTATTCAAATGTTGTAGTGTAAGTCTAGGACGTCTTGTGTCCATTTTTTTACTCTGAGCAAAATCATTATCGGCAGGATCACTATATCCCTGTTTGACTTCATTGTATCGCACCTGGTGCTCCTCCTTGTGTTGCTGCTGGCGCACCACCCACTGGACTAGGCGCTGCTTCTGCTCCTGGTGGTGGTGCTTCTGCTTGCTGGGATAATTGACCCAGTTGTCCCATGTCATCTTCTGTAGGTCGTGTCATACCCAATGTATTTAAGTCACTACCAGCTAATGCTGCATCTTCTGCTGCTGTACTAACAGATCCTTCAGGATTTTCTTCCTGCCACATTGTTTCATTTTCTACCACTTCTTCGTCAGTTAAGCCCAAATATTTCTTCAACACAAAACGTCGGCTTAAGTAAGGAACTTCTGCTAACTGGCTAAACACTGCTGCTCGAGCATTGTTAATTTCAATGTCCCTATATTCACTAAAACTTTGAGGTTCTAGAAATGTCAATTGAAACGTGCTTGCGTCTAATTCGATACCTTTTTTCTTTAAGAACATTTTAAATTCTTTATCTAATGGGCCTACCATTAAATTTTGTAGTCGTTGGCAGTACTTATTAAAACGATATTCTTGAATAAATGCTGTACCCACTCTGCCATCGTTATATACTGCTGTGCCATCATCTGGCCCTGTTGGCATATAACTACTGGGAATACGCAGTGCTCGCATTAACTTGTTGGTAAAATATTTTAAGTCATCAATCTGTCCCAAGTTGTCGCCGCCGGGTAGAACTTCAACTTTACTGCCACGACCTTCAGCAGTCTGAGCAAAGAAGTAGTCTTCTAACATGCTTAATGGATTATAACTAGCATCCATAATGCTAGTACCGCCGCCTGTTCTACTGGGAATACGTCGTTGATGTATTTCATTTTTAACACGTTCAACAAAACTCATGGCCATGTTAGCAGGCATATTACCCACGTCAATATAAAATACTCTGCGTTCTGGAGCACGTTGCACACGATAGATAATAATACTGTCTTCTAATAAACTCTTTTGTTGATAGACCTTATAAACATTTTCTAGTACACTAGTGCCAAATGGGTAAGCAATATCCATGCCTTCGCTCAGTGTTAAATGTATAACATGTCTGGCATCTACTGCTGTTTCTACTTGGTTGGCATTGCCCGTCGCTGTATTAGGACTGGCAAATTGTGTAAACGCTGTTTTGTTAAACTGCGTCGGGCCATAGTTCTGATCTGTAGTCAAGGGCTCACTGGCAACTTTATTCATAACATCTAGGGTGATGTTTTTCATAAGGTATTGTTCAACTTCTTTACCCTTGGCTTGGTTAATAATGATTTTGCTTACATCATTGGGACTTACATATAGCAATTCATAAGTTTCGGGGTCACGTATAAAAAATTGATCTCCGTATTTTATTGTATTACGAACCATACGCCATATACGCTTGTTCCAGTCATTTAATAAACACCATTGACGCAGTGTGGCTGTCAATACTTTTACTTCAGAATCAGTGGGATCTTGAAAATGTTCAATAGTAAATGGCAAATTGCTTTCGAAGTCAAACTGTGTGCAAAATTCCGCTATGGTATCTAGCGCATTGTTTACTTCACTATCAACATCCATGAGTTCATATTGCTGATAGCGATCAACACGGTTAGGGGCGCCCGTATAAACATCTTTAAGCCAACTGCTAAATTTACTAGCATTTCCCTGACCCAAATGTGGGGCATGTTTTGAACTTTTAGCAGCTATTTCATTAGCAGTTTGCGGTATTTGAAAGTATTTTTTCCAGCTCATAATTTATCCTGTTATATATTTATAGATTAACTATACATTCGCTGGTCACGAAGATATCTATTACTGCTGTCGGCGACGGCAACACCGCGTGCCTGTACTCCAAGACTGGCTTCATTGGCGCCTTTGATATCCTCCAACAATGCTACCATTTTCTGATTACCGGCTTTGTCAGAATCAGCTTTTGCCACACTTGCATCCACCGCAGCAGACTGTGTTTGCATTACTTCCTTACCACCACCAATTACACGCTGATCATTAGGACTAGCACCCAATTGTTTTTTATACTGAGCTTCTATTTCAGGGCTATACGTATTGCCCATTGACTTGGCCATGCCTATCACAGCCATTTGCTTTTCACTTAATGGCTGTCCTGGTCTTACTAGCTCATTACCAATGAATGTTCCCTGTGCTGTTTTAGTGTCTCGAGCAGGTCCTGCTTTTTCTGTCTTATTGCTACTTAATCCTAACATCTTGCCCACCCAGGTATCTTTAAACCAATCATACAACATTGTAAATGGCTTAGTCATAATATCCCATAATTCCGAAAATCCCTGCGCTACACTAGAAGCCACATTTCCAATTGCTTCTCCAACCCACTTTGCTGCTTCCCAGAGAGCTGTGAATGCTTTGTATAATCCATATGCCACCAGTGCAATGGCTGCTGCAACGGCTATAAATTTAGCGAGAGGTATCAATAGCGGTGCCATACCAACTGCGAGGCTTTTGATTGCAACACCAAAACTACTTAACATGGCTAACACTCCTCCTTTGGCTGCTATATATGCTGCAAAAGTTGTTATACCTGTTTTTAATGCAGGAATAAGTTGTAGGAATAAACCTCCCCAAAGAGCAATTGCTGTAGTCGTATCACCAATGGTAACTAAAAGCTGCCCCATTTTGTCGTTGGCATCTTCAGCCAGTCTAGCCTGCCCCCACATACTCAAGGCAGACCCTGCCACTGCCGCTGTTATGCTAGTTATAGCTGTACCAAATTTTTCCACCGCACCAGTGACTTTAGTCCAAGCTGTTTCTTTACGCCCCGGAACTGCGGGAGCGCCTGCTGCCTCTTCTGCTCGAGTCAGTCTTGTAAATCCAGCTCTCTGTTCTTGCTCGGTGACTACTCTGGTTCTAGCCTTGGCGCGATCTTCTCTTGTTAGTTGATTTTGAATGTCCAAAGGGGACATTCCCGTGGCACGCATTTGTCTCATTCTGTCTGGTCTTGATACCGTGTCTATCATTTGCCCAAAACGTCCCATGCTATTGCTAACTGTTTTAAACAAGTTTGTCATTTCCAGTATGGCTTTTTTCATACCTAAAAATACAAAACTTGTTCCAGACACCACAGTGGCTATGCCCAGTAATGCACCAATAACTGACCCCACACCACTGGCACCTAATATATTTCCCAGCAACTCAAATGGTTTTAATAATATTTGTACTGTATTAACAAACGTGTTTAAAATATCAAACATTAAATTCCAATTGATACCGTTAATCAATTGTAAAAATGGCACTGCCAACTGTTGTATGTTAGCTTGTAACTCATTAGTAGCTGCTCTAAAATCTTTGGCGATTTTGCCTCGCTCACGCTCACGTTTTGCTTCTTCAGTATTATATCTACGTGCTTCCGCAGCCATAGACAGTATTTGTCGAGCTGACTCTCCCGCTGCACCATCCAGGTTGGCCATCATTCTAAGCTGATCACCACGTGCATCAACTTCCTGTAATACCAAGGAATTCAGTCGTTCCCTGTCAGCTTCAGTAACGTCCATGCCCATTTTAGCCATGTTGGCTTGACGTTGCACTTCTTCGTAAATAGCAGAACCTGCCAGCAATAAGCTCTGCCCAGTCTTAGTAATTGAAAACGGTAAACCACCAAAAGCAGACTTTACTGCATCTTCTGCTATTTTAGCACCAGCTTCACCAAATAATGCTGTGTAATTTGCTGCTATTTTTTGTACGGCTGCTGCTACCTCAGGTGCCATTGATTTGGCGCTGTTTACAAAACTGGCCACTATGGGATCTTGTGCTAGTTTGGTTGCAGCTTGTGCCATTTCTAGCACGCTCTTACCTGTTCTGCTGGCAAGGTCATCTAATTCCTTACCTAACTCACGTGAATTTTTAATCACAAAGTCCTGCGCTTGTCGGCCTTTCATACCCTGGGCAACTGCTATTTTAAGTTGCTGGGCTGTAAACACGGCCATTTGTTCATTGCTCAAGCCTAAATTGCCCACACTTGCAGTGGCACTGCGTACACTGTTTATTAATTGGCTAAAATTTGCTGCACCATCCGTGGCATTGGATCCCAGTTTATTAAATGCACCACCTGATTCTTCCAATGCTTTAGTAAAGTCACTTAGGCTTAATCCACTGGTCTTAGCAGCGACGGCAAAATCCATAACACCACCACTGACGCCACGTTGCATGGCCAAGCCCATTTTATCTGAGTAACCGGTTAAAGCACCAACCATACCCATTAGACCTGAACTCACTGCACCCAAGGCAATCAGTTTGTTACTGGTGTCACTGCTGGCATACATTAATGCTTTAAAATTACCACGAAGTAATTCTGTGGCCAAATGTATGTTAAGTGTTTCTTTACGTAGGTCAGTTAGGGCATCATGATATTCTTCAGTTTTCTTATTGCCCTGTTCAATAAGGTCTGTTTCTTCCTCACGCACCTTATTTGAATGACTTATGTCGTGCTCTTCAGCCTTGAAACGCTTGACCAAAGCGTCCATTTTGGCGATTAGTCGTTCATTTTGTTTATATGTGGCTACACCGTCAAGGAAGAATTGAAAACTCGTTCCGTCTGGTAAACTACCGGTGGCGACTGGGATGTCAGCCATTATCTACGTATATAAATATCATGATGATTATTCATTTTAATATTTATATGGAGAAAACATGGAGAATTTAGCTGCACAGCAAAATCCATTAAAGGCCTTTTTTAGAAAACCTGGTATATGGATTAAGCTACCAAGTCAGGGAAAATTTTATAAAACTAAACCAGCGGAGCTAAATGACATGGGCGAGATTCCCATTTATCCTTTAACTGCCAAAGATGAACTTTTAATGAAAAATGCCGACGCATTGCTCAACGGCACTGCGGTTAGAGAACTAATTAAAAGCTGCGCTCCTTGTATAACTGATCCAGAAAATATGCCCAGTGTTGATCTAGATGCAATACTAGTAGCTATAAGACGTTGCACATACGGTGAAACTCTCAGCGTAACAGTCAAACATGATTGTCCAGATGCCAAAGAAACTGACTATAATGTTAACTTAAATCATATCATAGGCTCTATTAGAGTTCTTGAAGATTTACCACCCGTTGAGCTCAATGATGGTATTAAGGTCTACATTAAACCAATTACAGTAAAAGACATATTGTCTTTAAACTGGGTACAGTACGAACAAGTTAGAAATATTCAACTGGCAGAACAACAAAACGTCAGCGAAAAAACCAAAGTAGATCTGCTTCAACAAGGCTATCAGGCACTGACAAATGAAAGTCTAAGAATTGTAGGAGCTAGTATAGACACTGTGCTATTACCCGATGGTGTGACTGTTACAGACAGTAAAATGATTGCAGAGTGGATAGTAGATTTAGCCAAGCCAGATTATTCAAAATTAGAACAAGCCATCATGGCCACTAACCAACATGGCATTAAAAAAGAATTCGGAGTAGTCTGCGATCAGTGTCATGAATCCTACCAAAGCACTGTAGATTTAAACCCAACAACTTTTTTCGCCTAAGGCTTTTGTCACTCAAATCAGGCCCTGACATCTTAAAGTATCTTAACAGTTTAGAAGCAGAGACAAAAGCCATAATAGAAGACATTGCTACATTGGCCATATACAGCGGACAAAGCTATGATGACATGTGGAAGTTATCAGCTGACGAGCGTAAAATATTCACGAAGATCCTTAAAGACAAAGTAAGTTTGGACCGAGGCATAAAACCCAAAGATGTTATTACACAAGAATTAATTTAAGTTGTTCAGAGAACAACTAAGAATTATTTTTACACGCTTACGCTGTAAAATCTAATTCTTTATATATTCTTTATTAACTATCAAGCAATCTATTAGCTGGTGTATATTGCCAAGGTTTTGCAGTCGTACTTAGCCCTAAACAGGGCTAAAGTAAAAAAATAATTTGCCGGAGGCCCATTATCGTAATCTATCGCTACAACCTGGTAGGAAAAGGCGGTTATGCTGTACCTTTTTATGTAGTCCTTAGAACAACGCAGAATTAACTAGCTGATAGATGAACATGTTAATTCATGTGGGTTGCAATGACTCAGCAGTGCCCACTCTTTTTGACTTTACATACACTTGCCAGCACCTTTCAAGTCCAGTGCTGCGTCCCAACATCATTGGGATAGTGGCAATCGTGTCTCCGCTACTGCTCGGAATTTCCTACCCCGCGATGTGCGTCCAGGGATTCGGGCACCATAATCGACTTGCCGGTGCGGGCATTATCAGTAGAACTTGGACCTAGATTTTGTTTATAATGTGTGAGCCGTGAACTCGTAAATTGATAATGTTGTTGTAGTATTCGTCTGTTTCTAAAACACGCCTAATGAATTGTTCTTTTGCTTCGAGATATGAACATAGTGCCTTGCTGTTACAATAGTATAGTATTTCACGGATGAAGTTGTCTGAGCCTAATTGTAGTACATCTGCTTTGAGTTGTTCGTTGCTGCCCCAGTATAGTTGCCAATCACTGTCTATTTTGCTGCGGATTTTTTTACGTTTTTTATTGCCGTTTTTAAGTTTTATA
>Ga0255212_1000525_pt1 | contig 9662 bp, 6 predicted proteins | sample Miss_Yuk_RepC_8d_FD_188425 | JGI IMG/M metagenome (GOLD analysis project Ga0255212, IMG submission 188425) | Freshwater microbial communities from Mississippi River, Louisiana, United States - Miss_Yuk_RepC_8d | ecosystem: Environmental > Aquatic > Freshwater > River | place: USA: Louisiana...
AAGCGAGCGATTATTGATCATCAGGCCGCGCGTTCGGATATGTCGCCCGCTCGAGCCGGCGTTGTGTGGCTTTTGCACGGTAGTGCGCGGGTGGAAAAGTGCTGGGACGAAGCGTCGTGGATAAGGTTTGGAAGAGCGCTCAGCGAGCGCGGGTATCGCTGCGCAATTGCATGGGGCTCGATCGAGGAACATCAAAGGGCAAGAAGGATGGTGGAGGCTATTCCTCATGCGTGGATGCCCAGCTCACGACCTGATTATTCAACCTGGATGCGTTTGTTTGCGGGAGCGCAACTGGCGGTAGGCGTTGACAGCGGGCTTCTTTTTCTTGCCGCTGCCTGCCAGTTACCCTCTTTAGGCCTTTATGTTGCCACTTCACCTGATCATGTGGGTGTTATGGCCAAGACGCCTCATAAGAATTTGGAGGGCGCTTTAACTGCTGATCTTGTGTTTGAAGAAGCTCTTGCCTTGTTGCATTCGAGGCCTTGATGATGTGCTTCGAAGCGAGTAAGCCAGCCAACGCGTTGCAAACGCGCCCGAAGCCGTGCGCGTTGATCGGGCACCAAGCCGTAGAGGCTGCTAACCGCAGGCTTCACTTGGTTTTGGGTATTTACGACGTTCTTGGGCAATGTATTCAAGCCTTGGCTCCTCATGGATAGTGGAAAGCCCGCGTCGCTCAGGAATACGAGGCCTTTCAGTGCTTTGGCATCAAGGCTGTGGTTATTGAGCTATCGACTGCTTTGGCAGCTTGTTTCACCCTTTGTATGGATCTATTTACTGAGGCGATCGATCCGACAACCCGAATACAGGCGGCACTGGCCAGAGCGCATCGGGATTTACCCTTCAAGCCTCAAGCCGCCGAATAAAGCCTTTTGGATTTGGATTCATGCCGTTTCACTTGGTGAAACACGCGCAGCGCAAAGTCTCATCAAGGCTTTACGCAAACGCTGGCCCAAAGCTGGGATTTTGCTCACTCATGGAACGCCGACAGGACGGCAGGCGGGAAAGGATATGGCAGACGCCCAAGTCTATTTGCCCTACGAGTGGTCGGGCGCCATTCATCGCTTTCTAAGTTTCTGGAAGCCTTCGATTGGTTTGGTCATGGAGACCGAGATTTGGCCCTTGCTGACCCACTTAGCCTGCCGTGAGCAGGTACCAATGCTGCTCGTGAATGGGCGCTTGTCTGAAAAGAGCTTTCGCAAAGCGCAAACCTATTCTCCTTTGATCAGGCCAGCGCTGGAAGGATTTGATGCCTTTCTCATGCAAGCACAAGCGGATGCATCGCGGCTAAGTGCTTTGTCGGACTTGCTTGGGCCTATACACGTTACGGGGAATCTCAAGTTTGATCTCGAACTAGACGCGATCCTGCTAGCCCAGGGCCTTCGTTGGCGGAAGATGTTGATTCAGGCGCACGCAAGCTGCCGAGTGATCGTTGCAGCAAGTACGCGGGAAACCGAAGAAGACATAGTCTTAGCTGCATGGAAGGCCTTGATCGCTACAAAAAAAAGTGATCAAGTGCTTTTTGTGATCGTACCCAGACATCCACAGCGGTTTGATGAAGTCGCTGCATCGATATCCTCCTATGGATTTCAGATCTGTCGCAGGTCGTCGCCCGACTTTGAATCAATATGGCAAGGCCCGCGTCAATCGATGTCGGAGCTTGTTGTACTTGGTGACTCATTGGGCGAAATGGCCAGCTGGTACAGCCTTGCCGATGTGGTGATCATGGGCGGTTCGCTTGCGGGAACAGGCTCTCAAAACCTAATTGAACCCTGTAGTGCCTCGTGCCCGGTTGTGCTTGGCCCATCGATCTATAATTTCGAACAGGCTGCTATGGAGGCGCTTGACGCAGGAGCTGCGGTTCAAACAGAAGCCACGAGGGCTGTTGAAACAGCCCTCAGTATTATTGCTGACCCACAACGCCAGCAGGCCATGGCTAATGCCGCATCAGGCTTTTCACAGGCTCACCAAGGGGCCAGTGAAAAAAGTGTTGCGCGGCTTGCGCCATTGCTTAATGCTTTTAGCGATGCCTAAGGCTCTCGTCGATCTTTAAGGCTTTCGCATCGGCGCACCGACCTTAATGGGCATATCAAACGCTGTTCCTTCGATTTTTTCAGGAACCTCAATTGGTCGCTCTGTTTTTAAGAATTGATCGATTTTTGCAATATCATCAATCAGCAAAGCTCCAGCGCTCGCCTTCAATCGCAGACCTGATAAAAGCGCATCGTAGCGAGCCTTGGATAAGTCCCTGCGGGTTGAACTCAATTGTTGTAACGCATTGAGTACATCAATGTTGATTCGCACACCGACCTGGTAGCCGAGTTCATTCGATTCAAGTGCGAGCGCACTTGAGCGCTCGGCAGCTTCAAGTGCGCGTACCTGAGCGAGTAAGGAGTTGGTACCCAAAAATGCTGTGCGTGCGCCCTGCTCAGCGCCACGCTCCGCATTGAGCAGGTCCTTTTGGGTCTTCTCTTGCAATGAGACAGCTTCTGCCACTCGGGCTTCAAGGCCACCCCCGGTGTAGAGCGGCATATTCACTTGTACGCCAATCGAGGTGCTCCGAAATCGTGAATTGGCAAGCTGTGCCGAAGGACTTTCCGTCAGTCCCGCAGAACTTACAAGATCCACGGTGGGGTACTTTCCTGCCTGTTGTCTATCGATCTCTCTGCGTGCTATTTCGACGCCGATTTTGGCCAGCAAGACCGAAAAGTTTTGCTCTTTTGCACGGTCTGTCCAGGCCTTCTCTTGTGCAGGTTCCGGAGCTTGCAAAAGTAGCGATGGCGCAAGCGCGCTGATTCGCTTGGGCCGATCACCGATCAAAATGCTCAGCGCGGCTGTTTTCGTAGCCAAGTCATTTTGTGCTGCCACAACCTGTGCCCTAGTGAGGTCAAGCCGTGCTTGCGCCTCCTGCTGATCGGTTATTGTTGCTGTACCCACTTCGAAATTACGCTTTGCAGCTTCAAACTGAAGTCCGATCGCCTTCTCCTGCGCCCTCAAGGTAATGAGCGCATCTTGAGAGGCAAGCACATCGAAGTAGGCCTGCGAAACCCTAAGCAGTAAGTCTTGCCTTGCAGCGCCCAGGGCAGTCTCTGCCTGGCTGATTGAAAGCTTGCTCTGCTCAAGTTGAGCGAAGTTTACGCGGCGATAAAGCGCCTGGGAAAGCGATATGCCAAGACCATAATTTTGAAAGTCAATTGTAGGCCTTGGACCTGCCGGTGAACTCAGGGTGGCGACCCATTGCTGCGATCCGCTAGCGGTTGCGTTGATTTGCGGCAAAAATGCAGAGCGAGCTTGAGGTAACTTTTGCAGGTTTGCACGCAACTGCGCTTCTGCCGATGCAAGACTTGCATCATGCTTGATTGCAGCATCGAGTGCTTGCGACAAATTGAAAGAAAAGGCTGGTACGGCTAAAAGACTACAAGCGACTGCAAGTAAAGACTTCATCGCCGTGTTCTTTGCAAGTCGTAGGGGCTTGCATGGCATAACCGAGAAAGTTGAGGTAGTCATTTTGATTTTGAAAGTCCTTAAAGCGAAAAACGAGTGGCCTTGGGAAAGTCATGAAGCATAGGAGCCATCGTTTCGAAAAGATTAACGGTATGAAAGCTACCGTTATGTAATTTGCTAATGCACTGGGCTTGCATGATGGGTGCTTTGCCCACAATAACAGCTAGTCGACCTCCGGGCTTTAAGGCGGCAAGCAAGAATTCTGGAACGAGCTCAAGCCCACCGGAGGCGACAATCACGTCCCACTGACCCTCGATCCCTTTGGCAGCATTCGCTTGCTTAACTTCAACCTGAGAGATGCCCTGCCTTGCGAGGTTTTCTCTGGCGAACGCCGCAATGTTTGGATCGATTTCAAGGCTGACGACTCGCATCGCACGATCAGCGAGCAGTGCCGCCAGCCATCCAGAACCGGTGCCAATTTCTAGGACGCTTTCGCCACGGCGTACTTCGAGTGATTGGACTAATCGAGCATCGACCTTGGGCGAAAGCATGCGCTCGCCTGTGTCCTGTCCGTCGATGATAAGAGGTATCTCCACATCGCTGAAGGCTAGATTGAGCATGGATGGGGGTACGAAATCCTCGCGGCGTAAATGCAAGTGTGCCGCTAGCACCGCAGCATCGAGTACTCGCCAAGGCCTGATTTGTTGCTCCACCATATTGAATCGTGCGCGTTCCATATCCATCGTGACTATTTCCTTTGATGCGAAATTTACAGATTTTATGACTTTAACTTCGACTTGTGTAATGTTCTACGAATTGCTGTTTTGAGGTCATCGAGCATGGCGTAGAGAACCGGGACGACAAGCAAGGTTAGCAAGCTCGATGTGATGACGCCACCAATAACAGCCTGTCCCATGGGTGCCCGTTGTTCGGATCCTGCCCCCAGCCCGAGTGCTAACGGAACCATCCCAAAGACCATAGCCAGGCTTGTCATCAGAATAGGCCGCAAGCGAATTTCTGCCGCTTGTAAGAGTGCAGTGTCACGTGAAATGCCCTTCCTACGCGCTTGGTTTGCAAAATCAACCAGCAAAATTGCGTTTTTTGTTACGAGACCCATCAACATAATGAAACCGATCATCGAAAACATATTAAAAGTGGAGCCAAATATTAATAGTGCGAGCACAACACCGATCAAGGCCAAGGGTAATGACGCCATGATTGCAATTGGTTGGCTGAAGCTACCAAATTGTGATGCAAGAATCATGTAGATGAAGATCACCGCAAGCAAAAGTGCCTGAATGGCATAGCCTGCGCTCTCGATCATGTCTTTGGTCGCACCACCTGTCACAAATCGATACCCGGGGGCCAGGCTAATGCTTGCAAGAGCCTCCTGGACCTGAAGGCCGACCGTTCCTGGAGGCACACCGTCGGCACCTGCGGTAATGGCAATCTCGCGAATCAGATTTTTTCGGTTGATTTGCGTTGGAGACTGACTTTCGCTCAACTTAGCAACTGATCCCAACGCCATACTCCGCGGCGACCCGTCGGCTTCGGGTATTTGCGAAAGGATGGGTACGCGCGCGAGATCATCGATCGAGTGCCTTGCCTCAGGATCAAGGCGCAACCGAACATCATAGTTTTCGTCGTCTGGGGCACGCCAGGTACTTGCGGCTTCCCCAGCCAGCAAAATGCGTAAATTGGAAGCAATTTGCGCAAGCGTAATGCCGCGATCCGAGGCAAGATCGCGATCGAGTTCAACCATGATGGCCGGTTTGCCGGGCTTAGACGATGTGTCAATATCTACGATGCCAGGAATGGTCTGAATCTTTGGCAACACTTCGGCGACGATGCGCTCGAGTTCTTTTGAGTCTGGCCCTTGAACGCTGACCTGGATCGGCTTGCCTGCGCCTACGGCGTCACCTCCACCAATGTCCGTGACTGTAATGCCTGGGATTTGTTTCAGCAGGCTGCGAATCGGCGATCGTAATTGATCGACCGCTAACGGCCGCTCAGCACGCGGCTTAAGGCGACAAACCAGGGTCACGTAGTTTTTGCCCTGGGTAATGCCGCTGTTGATCGTTGCATAGGTATCGGTCAGGCCCGGCAAATCCTCGAGCGCCTTAATCGCTAAAAGAGTTCGCTCCTTAGTGGCTTGAATCGATGAGCCTTCGGGCGTGTAAAAGCGAACAAACACCTCATTGTTATCGGCTACAGGCACAAACTCTGTGCCAACCAGGCGGATCAGAGGCACTGCAATCACGAGGCTAATCACAGCGATAAGCATCGTCTTACCGCGGTTTAGTAGACCCCAGCGTAGCAGCGACACATATGACTGCTCTAACTTTTGGATCACTGATTGAAAGCTTCGCAGTATGCTTGCGATCCAGCCCTTACCTTGAGGTCCACGGGCATCTGGATCGCGCCAAACTGAGGACAACATTGGATCGAGCGTGAACGAGATCAGCATCGAGAGCAATACGGCGAACGCAACGGTTACACCGAATTGTTTAAAAAAGCGCCCGATAATGCCGCCCATGAAGCCAATGGGCAAAAAGACGGCAACGATAGTGAGCGTGGTAGCGAGAACCGCCAAACCAATTTCCTTGGTGCCGATCAAGGCAGCCTCTCGATGATCGTCGAGCATGGCCTGATGGCGGACGATGTTTTCCCGTACGACGATAGCGTCGTCGATCAGAAGCCCCACACAAATCGCCAAGCCAAGCAGCGTGACGAGATTGATCGAAAAACCCATGAAAAACATCACAGAAAAGGTACCGATCAAGGCAATTGGCAGGGTTAATCCCGTGATTACTGTTGAGCGCCATGAGGACAAGAAGAGAAAAACAATGAAGATAGTCAGAAGTGCGCCTTCAACGATATTGCGTTGAACGCTTGCGACCGAATTACGTATGGCCCTTGAGGCATCCCTGACGACGCTTATCTCAACGCCCTGGGGCATTTCCTTTTGAAGCTGAGTCGTTGCTGCAAGTACGGCATCTGCAACAGCAATGGTGTTCTCACCTTGTGCTTTGACGATGTCAAGCGCGATAGCGCGTTGACCATTTACCAGGGCCAGACTCTCGACCTCTTCCTCGCCGTCGACCACGCTTGCAAGCTGATGTAGGTACACGGGTTGTCCGAATCGTCTGGCAACGATGAGGTTGGCAAATGCGTCTGCACTCTTGAGCCTGCCTTGAACCTGAACTGTTGGATCCGTGCCGCCGCCAAGCAGTGGTCCCGCAGGCAAATCCTGGTTTTCACTTCGGATTACCATCAAGACTTGCTCGGCGGATATTCGAAATGATTCAAGCGCTTTCGGCTTTAAATGAATGGCGATCTCGCGACGAACCCCACCAACAAGACTGATTCGTCCTACGCCTCGAACATTTTGTAACTTACGCTTTACCGTCTGATCGGCAAGGGTTGTAAGCGTTCGCGCTGGCACTGTGTCACTGCGCAGAGCGATCGACACGATTGGATTTTCGTCGGGATCAAAGCGGGTAATCAGTGGCTCTTTGACGCCGGACTTCAGCAGAGGCTTGATGAGGGCAAGTTTTTCGCGAACCTCTTGCGCGGCCTGAACAGGATCAACACTTAAGTCAAAGCGAATGATGACGAGCGAAACGCCCTCGTACGAACGCGAAGAAATCTCGTTGATGCCGCTTATGGTATTGACGATTTCCTCAACGCGTCGGGTGATCTCGCTTTCGATCACTTCGGGCGAGGCTCCGGCGAAATCGGTTTGCACCAGCACAACTGGAAAATTGATATCGGGAAACTGTTCGACCTCGAGGCGCTTGTAGGAAAAGAGACCCACGACCACGAAGGCAAGCATCACCATGGTTGCGAAAACGGGGTGTTGGATTGAAACGCGGGTGAACCACATGGCGGCGACTAGTTAAATGCTTTCAAACATGCAAAGGCACATGAGCCGCGGTTGTCTGATGGCAGACTTTCACTTGGATCGGCCGGTCTGGTTAACTGCAGACTGATCGAGTTGAACTGCTTGGCCTTCCTGGAGTCGACCCTCTTGTGCACCAAAGGCTGCGACGACAACAATTTCGCCCTTTTGAAGTCCAGAACTTACCTCAGCCATGCCGCGCGCGCCGTTGGGCGCAAGCTTTGCGATATCGCGCAATCCAATGCGAACCGATTTACGTGTGAGCCTATTGTTTTCCACCACCCACACAAAGGGGCTTGTTTGATCCATTGCGCGGATCGCCGTTAAGGGCAACGCGAGCACAGCCTCTCGGGTAGCTGCAGGCAAACTGCCTTGCGCGAAGCTTCCTGCTTTGATCTGAGCATTGGAAGTTAAGCGCATAAAGACAGCAACCTGGCGGCTGCTCCCTGAGGTTCCAGGGTTAATGCGCATAACTTGTGCCTGGATCGGTCGTTCGACGCCCTCAACCGTTAAATCCAGGGTCTGTCCGAGGCGCACTTGCGGCAAGTGCTGCAAAGGCACCATCATTTCGGCTTCCATGTCTCGTGTGTCAACTAAGGAAAGCACTCGAGCGTCGCTCGAGAGCTTTTCGCCAGGCAGTGCAAAGCGCTCTTGCACCGTGCCATCGATGGTCGCAACAAGGGCGGTGTCTTCGAGGGCCTTGCGTGCCTGCTCAAGCTGAAAACGTGCCGCATCGCGTGTGGCGAGCGCTGCATCCCGTGTCGAACGGGCGTTGTCCCCCGTGTTTTGCGACAGAAAGCCTCTCGCAACAAGTTGTCGATTGGCGTCAAAGTTACGCTCTGCCGTTTCAAGCTGGGCTTGAGCAGCCCGCAGTTGTGCCTCTCGCTCGCGGACTCTGGATTCGTAGTCGCGAGGATCAATTTGGCCAAGCACATCGCCCCGACGCACCGCCATGCCTTCGCGAACGTGAAGTACAAGCAAATCTCCTGGAACCCTGGCTTTGACCATCGCGGCATGGACTGCTTTGACGGTTCCTGAGACTGGAATCGTGCTTTGCAAGTTTGTCGGTTTAGCCTCTAGCCAGTCGGATGCGCCCAAAAGGAGCGGCCTAGCAGCCGATTCGTTGATCATGCTTTCAGCGAGCGGGTGGCGCTTCTTCGCTGAGCTCACGCTTGCGTCTTGGCCTTTTGCCTGTTGACTTCGCATAACGCCGAAAAAAGCTGCACCTGCAAGCACAATCAGCGCTAGTCCGAGGAGCAGAAGTTTTCGAAGAGGCATGGGGTTGTTAGTATCAGGTTTCATTTTAAGGATTTATGGACAAGCAAGTGTCTGCTGCTTGGTGTTTAGCCAGTAATTCGTTCCCGCATTCATGAATTGGCAAGGCATGAGAGTTGGAAATGCATTTGAACCCGCGTTCGGGGCCGCACTCGCGCTTTTTCTAACGAGCCTGCTGCTGCTGGCTGCCGGGAATGCCGGTCTGCATGTTTACAGCGGTAAAGACGAGTATTTCCTATCGATTCGCACGGTTTTGAGTATGCACGAGCAAGACCGTTGGTGGATGCCTTTTTTGGACGGTGAGCCTCGGTTGAGAAAGCCGCCGGGGCTTTACTGGCTTGGGCGGGCTTCGGTTGAGTCATGTGGCACCAGTTTGTACTGTTTGCGCTTACCGGCGATGATTTGGGCTGGCGTGTGGTCGGTTGCATGTTTCGGACTTGCTCGGTGGCTTTATCCAATATCGCGAGAACAGGCTGGTCTCGCGACCGCATGCGTGCTGCTAAGTAGCCTGGGTTTTCTCATCGAGGGCCGACGCCTGATGCTTGATCTGCCGATGACCGCAGCATCAACACTCGCCCTTTGGAGTTCTTGGCAGTTCCTCGCACCGCAAGCGCCGCCAAGGCACCAAGCTATCGAGATCCCTCACTGGCTAAGCACGTCTGCATGGACGCTTTGCACGGCTTTCGCCTTGGCTGTAGCCATGCTAATCAAAGGACCTGCTGGCTTATTGGTATGGGCAACGGGATTATGTTTTGTTCTTGTCGTTTTTCCCCAGCTTCGCCGACAGCGTTTGGCGGCTCTCGCGCTACACCTACTTTGCGTGCTCACCCTAAGCATTGCTGCGACCCTACCCTGGTTTTTCTCAGCCCTTGCTTACAGTGAGGAGGTTGCCTCAATTGCGAGCGAAGAAATGCACGCCAGACAATTCGGAGGTCTTAGTTTGAGTCCCCTATGGGGACTTTGGCTGATCGCCTCGCCTTGGTTGATTGCGGTGCTGTACTGGATCTTCAAAAGCCTGTCCTCGAATCAGTGGGCCCAAGACGGC
>Ga0255212_1000569_pt1 | contig 9199 bp, 7 predicted proteins | sample Miss_Yuk_RepC_8d_FD_188425 | JGI IMG/M metagenome (GOLD analysis project Ga0255212, IMG submission 188425) | Freshwater microbial communities from Mississippi River, Louisiana, United States - Miss_Yuk_RepC_8d | ecosystem: Environmental > Aquatic > Freshwater > River | place: USA: Louisiana...
ACCGCACGGCCAAGCGCGGGCACATCACGCGACTCGAGGCTGTCAAAGAACCAGCGGTTCCAGTGGTTCATGGCGATCGTGGCTGCGGTGGACAGCAGCAGCAACACGAACAGGCCAAGCGTGAGGAGCCAGGCGCGCGCAGCCCCCTCACCGGTCCAGAATCCCCCGGAAAATCGCGCAAACGCGCGGGCCACACGCGGCTCGAGCCGGTAGCCGACACTGTCCTCCGGGGATGCGCTTGCGGTGCTCATGGGGAAGAAGAAAGCCGTGAGGTGGCAGGGGGAAAACGCCGCGCAGTGTAGCCGTCGGTGGCGGGCAGGCCGGCACAGTCCGTGAGGGGCCAGGGGCCTTCTGCCGAGGCGAGCTCATGGCGGATGTGGGGTGCCCGGCCGGGGTTTGGCCTGCTCAGGGCTCGCGCAAGCCCTCTGCGATCTGGTTGAGCGCACCGTCCAGCGGGCGGAATTCAAAGCGCACCTGGTGTCTGCCGGGTTCTACCGCGACCGCCCGGAACAGTACGTTGGCGCGCAGGAGCCTCAGGGGCGCTTCGGTTTCGGCGCCCACATTCGAGGCGAACCACCATGGGTGCCAGATGTCGTTCAGCACCAGCCAGCCCCCATCCGGGCTGTCGACCTCAATATCGATGCGGGTGTTGCCGTAGTGGGTGATCCGCGCCTGGCCGGGGCGCCGGGGCTTGTTGGGGCCGAGGCTGTCGGACTCCAGCAGGACGGTTGACTTCAGATCGTGTTGGGGCCAGCGTCCGCTGGCAAGCAGTTCATCGAAATCGACTTCAAGCGCATGGGTGGCAAACAGCACCCGGGGCAGGGCGTTGGGGTTTTCGTAAATCCAGGCCTCGCGGGTGCGGGCCACCAGCCGGACATCGCCCGGTTGCAGGGAGGGATCGATGGATTCGATTGGCACCCCCGTGGCGATGAAACGCAGGCCCAGCAGGTTGGCGAGCGTACAGCGATAGGACGGAAAGAGTGGCGAGAAGCGCCGTTGGTCCGGGAGCCCCACGTGATCCTCGGCACCGGTGGCCGCGCTGTAGTGGCCAAGCCGAAGCGGGTTATAGCCCAGGGTGTTTTCCAGGCCGTGGGTGAGGCTCGCATTCGGCCAATGAAACCCCAGGCCGGTGAGTTCGATCCGGTCACGTCGGGTGTCATTCGCCACCACGCGCGATTTGAGCGCAGTGATGGTTTCGTTGCGGGTGTCGGGGGCCAGCACCTCATACATGGATGCAGGTTGTGCGGTGGCCGATGACGGACCGTTGTGATGGGCCAGATCGATCACCGTGAGGGCAGCGAGGGCGGCGAGCCCCATGCGCGCGGCAGCCCCTGCACGCGATCCCGATCGCTCCAGGCTGGTGCCCGCCCGGCCCGCACAGCGCGCCACCCAGCCGAGCACGAGGGCCGCGAGCAGCAGGCTCAACAGGCTCTCACCCAGCGCCGGCAGCGCCTGCGGCAGGCGTCCGAACTGCACTGCGAGGCCAATCGATGCACCTGCGGCGGTTCCGCCCAAAAGCCACGCACAGGTGGCGATCGGCAGCCTTTCCGGATCGGGCTCGGTGACCAGGCGGTGCAGCGCATAGCCCGCCAGAATGGCGAGCAGGGCGCCAATCAGGAAGCAGGCGTCCGCCGGGCGTCTGAACAGATCCACCCCAGGCAGCAGTGAATGCATGAATTCGAAGGCGGGTGTATACCAGCCCAATGCGTAGAGGACCATCACGCCTGCGGCCGCTGAGAAGAAGCGCACTTCGCGTGCCCACAGCCAGCCGCGGACGCCCGCGCACAACAGCAGAAGCGCCGGGGCCGCGCCGATATAGAGTCCACCCATGTTTTGCGCAAGAAAGAGGCCGGTATCTGGCCAGGCCGCGCTTGGGGGGCCCCAGTACTCGGCCGCTCGTCCGGTTGCGCCAAACACGTCGGGTACGAGAAGCGTAAGAAGCAGCGCCGGGTGGAGCGACCCGCGGCCCGCATCGAGATAGCCGATTTCCGGACGGTTCGAATTCTCTGCCATCAGTGCGGTGAGGAGGACGGGCACCAGGCTGAGCGCGATTCCAATCAAGCCCGCGATGCCGAGCGGCAGCAGGCAAGCCAGACGGTGCCGCCAGCCCGCGTTGCCGCTGGGCGCGGTTGGTTGCAGGGACTCGCCCAATACCCGCCACAGGCTGAATGCGGCCAGAACATAAAGCGCGAGGAGCGCGACCTGGTCGCGTCCCAGGGCGATTCGCGCGAGGACAACGCCTGCGAGCAGCGCCCACAGCAGGCTGCGCCGCGTGATCGTTCGCTCCAGGCACAGCATGGCGACCGGTAGCCAGACCAGGCTCAGCACCTGGCCCACATGCTGGATCCGCCAGGCCATCGACGCCCCCCAGCAGAAACAGAGCGCTGCGATCAGCGCGGCGCTCCAGTGCCATCCCTGGTCGCGAACCCAGACCATCAGACAGGTTCCGCCAAACACGATCATGGCCATCTGCAGCATATCGACCACCCAGGCCTCGGGCGTGCTGTCGATCAGGGCCAGCAACAGATACGTGGGCGAAAACAGCAAGGACTGTGGATCGGCGACCTGCGGGTGGCCGCCGAACACGAACGGTGACCAGAGCGGCGAGTCGCCTCGTGCCAGGCTCTGTGCGAGGAACTGGATCTGCGGCAGAAAGTGCGCCTTGGCATCCCAGGGAATCGCCATCGCGCCCGACAACCACGGCCAGGCAAGAATGGGCGCGGCGAGCGCGAGCAGCAGCAATGCAGGCGCGAGCGGCGACTGCCCTGGTCTCGCTCGCCCCAGGGCCGAGGCGTGCCTTGTGATGTCGTGGGGCAACTGGCCCACGTGTACTCCCTCCGGTGACGGCGCGCCTGCGTGGGGACGCGTTTATCGGGGGAGTGTAGGCCGGGTTGCCGCGACCCGCCAGCGGATAAGGGAAAACACTGAGGCCCGGTGACGGGCCAGGCGGGTCAGCCGCCGCGTTTCATCAGATCGAAGAATTCCTGGTTGCTCTTGGTCTGGCGCATTTTGTCGAGCAGGAATTCCATCGCTTCAAGGTCATCCATGTCGTGGAGGAGCTTGCGAAGAATCCAGATCTTCTGCAACAGGTCGGGCTTGATGAGGAGTTCCTCGCGTCGTGTGCCCGAGCGGTTGATTTCGATTGCGGGATATACCCGCTTCTCCGACATGCGCCGGTTCAGGTGCAGTTCCAGGTTGCCGGTGCCCTTGAATTCCTCGTAGATCACCTCGTCCATGCGGCTGCCGGTATCGATCAGCGCCGTGGCAATGATGGTGAGCGACCCGCCTTCCTCGATATTGCGCGCGGCGCCGAAAAACCGCTTGGGGCGCTGCAGCGCGTTGGCATCGACGCCGCCTGTGAGTACCTTGCCCGACGCCGGCACCACGGTGTTGTAGGCGCGAGCGAGACGGGTGATGGAGTCGAGCAGGATCACCACATCGCGCTTGTGTTCGACCAGCCGCTTGGCCTTTTCGATCACCATTTCGGCCACCTGGACATGGCGCGTTGCGGGTTCGTCGAAGGTGGAGGCGACAACCTCGCCACGCACCGAGCGGCTCATCTCGGTCACCTCTTCCGGCCGCTCGTCGATCAGCAGAACGATGAGCGTGACGTCCGGGTGATTGGTGGTGATCGCGTGCGCGATATGCTGCATCAGCACGGTTTTACCCGCCTTGGGCGGCGCAACGATCAGTCCGCGCTGGCCCTTGCCGATCGGCGCGATCATGTCGATGATCCGGCCGGTGATGTTTTCCTCGGCGCGAATCTCGCGTTCGAGCACCATGGGCTTGTTCGGGTGGAGCGGGGTGAGGTTTTCGAACAGGATCTTGTGCTTGGACGCTTCCGGCGGCTGGTCGTTGATCTTGTCGACCTTCACCAGCGCGAAGTAGCGCTCGCCGTCTTTTGGCGTGCGCACCTCACCTTCGATCGAGTCGCCGGTATGCAGGTTGAAACGCCGGATCTGCGAGGGCGAGATATAGATGTCGTCGGTGCTGGCGAGATAGGAAGTCTCGGGCGTTCTGAGGAAGCCGAAACCGTCGGGGAGGACTTCGAGCACACCGTCGCCGAAGATGGTTTCCCCCGTCTTGGCCTTGCGCTTGAGGATCGCGAACATCAGTTCCTGCTTGCGCATGCGCTGGGGGTTCTCGATGTCGAGGCCAGTGGCCATCTCGATCAGTTGCGAGACATGGAGCGCTTTGAGTTCGGATAGGTGCATGGATGGAAAGCTCGGGATCGGGTGACGGGGCCGACAATCAGCGTTGGGTGGGTGATGACGGCGCAGCAGGCGCGGGTGCAGGCGAAGGGATGAAGGCGTTTCAGGGAGTGGTCGACGCCCGCGCGGACCCTGGGGTCACCAGGAAGAAGCAGATGAGCGGGGTCGGGATTTCCAGTGCGCCAATTACCTGAGGCAAACCGGCACGGTCGACTGTCGACCTGGAAACGGAGGCATGACGGAGGGGTTCACCCTCCATCAACGCGCCAGACTGTACAACGAATCAGAGATGGCTGTCCAGAAACAGCGCGAGCTGAGACTTCGAGAGCGCACCAACCGAGGTGCCGACCACGGCACCGTTGCGAAACAGCATCAGTGTGGGAATGCCCCGAACACCAAACCGCTGCGCGATCGACTGGTTGTCGTCGACATTGAGCTTCGCCACCTGTACCCGGCCGTTGTAGTCGCGGCTGACCTCTTCGAGAATCGGGGCGATCATGCGGCACGGACCGCACCATTCAGCCCAGTAATCCACCAGCACCGGCACATCCGACTTGAGCACGTCCTGATCGAAGCTCGCGTCGGAAACCTGCTTGATACCGCTCATTGTTGCTCCTGAAAGCTGCGTCGGGCAGGCTCCGGGGCCGGCGTGACGCGGGGTCGATAAACATAGCACAGCGCGATGAGGCCGTTGCTGCTGATAGTAGAATGATTGCGGGCGGGCCCCCCCGCATTGCGGTGTGGTCAACCTGGTCAGGTCCGGAAGGAAGCAGCCACAGCCATTTCCCGTGAGTGCCGGGGTCCCGGCTCGCCCAACGGTTCGAAGCTGCCTGCCGTTCGAACCCCGGTTGTCGCAAGCCTTTCGGTCACAATCCGTTCGGTCCCTGTTTTTCCGTCGCAGTTTGTCCTTCCCAATTCTTTCCGGATGGTTGCCCGGCCACCGAAGCAGCCCGAGTTGATGCGCCCATGACCCATCAGGTGCTTGCCCGGAAGTGGCGGCCACGAGACTTTGAAACGCTGGTCGGCCAGCAGCACGTCGTTCGCGCGCTCACCCATGCGCTCGCGAGTGGCCGGCTGCACCACGCCTACCTGTTGACGGGTACGCGGGGGGTAGGCAAGACCACCATCGCGCGAATCCTGGCGCGTGCGGTCAATTGCGAGACCGGCGTGACCGCCCGCCCTTGCGGCCAGTGCTCGGCCTGCAGCGGTATTGATGCCGGCCGGTTTGTCGACTACATCGAGCTTGATGCAGCATCAAACCGCGGCGTCGACGAAATGACGCAACTCCTCGAAAACGCGGTCTACGCGCCGAGCGCCGGGCGCTACAAGGTCTACGTGATCGACGAAGTGCACATGCTGTCCACGCACGCTTTCAATGCGATGCTGAAGACGCTTGAAGAGCCCCCGCCTCACGTGCTGTTCATCCTGGCGACCACCGACCCGCAAAAGGTTCCGGTCACGGTGTTGTCGAGGTGTCTGCAGTTCAATCTGAAAAATATGACACCGGCTGCGATCGCCTCGCATCTTGCCGGGGTGCTCGACGCCGAGCGCATTGCCTACGACGCGCCGGCGCTTGCGCTGATCGGGCGCTCCGCCGGCGGCAGCATGCGGGATGCGCTGTCCTTGCTCGATCAGGCGATTGCCTATGGCGGTGGCAGCGTGGCCGAGGCGGCGGTGGGCGAAATGCTGGGCTCGGTCGACCAGGGCTGGATCGACGCGATCTTTGATGCGCTCGCCAGTGCAGACGGCGCGGACCTGATCGGGGTTGCCGACGCCATTGCCGAAGCGGGTTCCTCTTTCGAGCGTGTGCTCGATGAGCTCTCGCTGCGGCTGCATCGTGTGGCGCTGGTTCAGGCGGGCGTGCGCGTGGACGAAGCCAGTCTTGAGGCCTGCGAGCGGCACGCCCGAGAGTTTGCGCCCGAAGATGTACAGGTCTACTACCAGATCGTGATCCATGGCGCGCGCGACCTGCCCCTTGCGCCCGATCCGCACGCCGGGTTTTCCATGACGCTGCTGCGGCTGCTTGCCTTTCGTCCGGAAGGGGGCGGGTCCGAGCCACCGGTCCCCGCCGCAGGGGGTGGTGCCCGTTCGTCGCCCGACACACCGGTTGGGGGGCCGCGCTCGCCGGGGACGGCCACCGGAACGCAGGCGCTCCAGGCGCTCCGCGCTGCCACCTCGTCGCGACCGGCGAGGGGTACGACGACACCCGGGGCCATGCGCGAGATGTCTGCGCCGGCCGAAGCAGGCGATCGGCGACAGTCCGCAGCCCCGCCCGGGGTCGCGCCTTCCGAGGCCGCTTCACTGCGGGGTCGTCGGGCCGCAGAGCCGGCACCGGATACGCCCATCACCCGCAGCCTTGCCGAGTCCGCGCCGGACGCCCCCATCACCGGCAGCCTCGCCGAGCCCGCGCCGGATGCGTCCATCGCCGGCAGCCGTGTCGAGCCCGCGCCGGTCATGTCCGAGCCCAGCCCGGCGCCGCATCCGTCTTCCGGGGGTTCGGTGTCCGGCGCCGCCCAAGGTTTCTTCGATGGCGACTGGCCTGCGCTCGCCCGCCGGTTGGCTGCGACCGGTCTCCTCGGCCAGTTTCTTCAGCAAAGCGAACTCCTCTCTGTCGACCAGGACGGGTTTCGGGTCCGGGTGCCGATCCGGCCGCTCGCCGAAGCAGGTACCGTGGCCCGGGTGCGGGACGTGCTCTCGCAGCACTTTGGCCGGCCGATCCGTTTGCAGGTCGAGGTCGGCGCGGTGGCCGGGGTGACTGCAGCGCGGGTCGTCGAGCAGGAGCGCGGCGAACGTCTGGAGGCAGCGCGTGAGTCCCTTGAATCCGATCCGTTCGTCCGGTCGCTGCTCAGCGATCTGGGTGGACGCATTCTTCCCGACTCGGTGCTGCCGGTTCCCGGCAGCGCGGGCTGAGTCGCAGCCCTTTTTGCAGGAGATCGACCGATGATGAAGGGACAGCTTGCGGGTCTCATGAAACAGGCCCAGCAGATGCAGGACAACCTCAAGCGCGTGCAGGAACAACTCGCCGAGGTCGAGGTTGAAGGTCAGGCAGGTGCCGGACTGGTGAAGGCGGTGGTCAACTGCCGCAATGAAGTGCGGCGACTCACCATTGATCCCAGCCTGCTTGCCGACGATCGCGACATGCTCGAGGATCTGGTGGTGGCCGCGCTGAACGACGCGCTGCGGCGTGCCGAGCAGACTGCCTCGGAGCGCATGGGGTCGGTCACTGCGGGACTGCCGCTGCCCCCCGGCTTCAAGATGCCGTTCTGAGCGCCAGGGCGTCACCGGGCACGCAATGAAGGGGCTGGCTGCGCTCGACCGGCTGACGGCGGCACTCAAACGCCTGCCCGGGGTCGGGCCGCGCTCGGCGCAGCGTCATGCGTTCTACCTTCTCCAGCATGACCGCGAGGGCGCCGAGCAGCTTGGGCGTGCGCTTGCCGATGCGCTGGTCCAGATTCGTCATTGCGTGCGCTGCAATACCTTCAGCGAGGCCGAGCTCTGTGACACATGTTCCTCGCCGCGCCGCGACCCATCACAGCTGTGTGTGGTTGAAACGCCAGCCGACCAGCTGATGCTCGAACAGACCATGGCCTACAACGGCCTTTACTTCGTGCTGATGGGGCGTCTGTCGCCGATCGAGGGCGTCGGGCCTCGCGACCTGCACTTCGACCGCCTGATTGCGCGGGCGACCGACGGCGTGGTGCGCGAGGTCATTCTGGCCACCAATTTCACCCACGAAGGCGAGGCCACCGCGCACACCATCGGCGAGATGCTGCGGGCCCGCGGGCTCTCGGTGACCCGACTGGCGCGCGGTGTGCCAGTGGGCAGCGAACTCGAATATGTCGATGCGGGCACCATCGCGCAGGCGCTGCGTGACCGGCGTACGGTTTCCGACTAAATCTCTTTCGAAATACACGCATCCCATGGATTCCACTTCTTCACCATCATCCGTCGCGCCAATGGCGCTCGAGGGCCTCAGGGTTCTTGAACTCGGCCAGTTGATTGCGGGCCCCTTTGCAGCGCGCCTGTTTGCCGAATTTGGAGCCGATGTCATCAAGGTCGAGCCGCCCGGGAAGCCGGGTGTAGAGGGCGGCGACCCGCTTCGCAAGTGGCGAAAGCTCCATCCGGACAATCCGTCGGGCACTTCGCTCTGGTGGTATGTGCAGGCGCGCAACAAACGCTCGATCACGATCGACATGCGCCAGCCCGAGGGCCAGCAGATCGTGCGCGAACTGGCCGCCAAAGCCGACATCGTCATCGAGAATTTCCGGCCCGGCGCGCTCGAGAAGTGGGGGCTGGGCTACGAGCAGTTGTCGGCGAACAATCCGGGTCTGATCCTGGTGCGGCTGTCAGGCTACGGGCAGACGGGGCCTTATCGCGACCGGCCAGGTTTTGGCGCCATCGCCGAATCCATGGGCGGCATGCGCTATGTCACCGGATTCCCCGATCGCCCGCCGGTGCGGATGAACCTGTCCATTGGCGATTCCATCTCGGCGCTGCATGCCGTGATCGGCGCGCTCGCGGCGCTGCAGTCGCGCCATGCGACGGGCCGTGGGCAGGTGGTCGACGTTGCCCTCTATGAATCGGTGTTCAACCTGATGGAGAGCACGCTGCCGGAGTTCGACCGTTACGGTGTGGTTCGCGAGCGCACCGGCACCAACCTCACCGGTATCGTGCCATCCAACACCTATCCGACGGCAGATGGCCGACATATCGTGATCGGCGGCAACGGTGACTCCATCTACAAGCGCCTCATGCATGCGATCGGGCGTCCTGATCTGGCCGAAGATCCGGCGCTTGCCAACAACGCCGGGCGAGCACTCAGGGTGACCGAGATCGACGAGGCGATTGCAGCGTGGTCGCGTACCCTCGCGCTGGACGATGCCCTCGCCGTGATGGAAGAGGCCGATGTGCCGAGCGGCCGCATCTACAGCATCGAGGACATCGTTCGCGATCCGCAGTACCAGGCGCGTGGCGTGATCGAGGAAACG
>Ga0255212_1000576_pt1 | contig 9155 bp, 2 predicted proteins | sample Miss_Yuk_RepC_8d_FD_188425 | JGI IMG/M metagenome (GOLD analysis project Ga0255212, IMG submission 188425) | Freshwater microbial communities from Mississippi River, Louisiana, United States - Miss_Yuk_RepC_8d | ecosystem: Environmental > Aquatic > Freshwater > River | place: USA: Louisiana...
AGCCAACACCGATGCGTAGTTTTCAAGAAGCATGTCGGTGTATGCCCGAATACTATTCTTATCTTCCACCCCCGCAGAACTCTTCTCAATGTAGAGTGCGTTCACAATGTCCGACATCTGCTTGATGTTCTTACTAACAACTCGCATATAGTCAATTACACTCAATGGGATAGGAACGCCCAGTGACACAAACGACAAACGATAGACGACATATCCGAGATACATTTCAAACGTACACATAGACTTGATGTTGTGATTTTCGGTATTGAAAATGTTAAACACACTGCGAGAAACGTCGGGGCGGACATCCATGTCCTTGATACGCAACCTGTCGCCGATTTTATACGTGGACACATTGTCAAGGTTCAAATACATTCTGTTTGCGAGGATGTTATCCACTCCGTAGGTGAGATACATGCGCAGAATCGTCTGAACGTCGGTGCGGACGAGATTGTTAAAGGAGTGACTCCACGGCAGTGTAGTGGATACATTCTGATACTCGTAGAGATTGAGGACGGATGCGTCTGAGAATCCGAGAATATCTTTTGGACTATCAAACCTCCCTTGCGTGTTCTTACCAAGAAACATACAGTAGCGGTTTTCTTTCAAGAATCGCATCTTCAAATCCTTGTGCGACACCGTGAATTCATCGTCATACTCAAAATACACCTCAAATCCCCGCTGACAATTCCGCATTTCCTGTATCGCCCACGCAGTAAAGGGTTGATATCCCTGAAGGTTCAGATCCGAGTCAGACGTGAGAGGGTTCGTGTTGATGTATGCATGGTAGTTGTAGTCACGAATCATATCCAGAAGGTAGGGTTTCCCACTGTGCTTGTATAGAAACTTGATGTAGTTCTTGAAACCTAGTTTCAAGGTATCCTCTGAAGGCAACCCACTGTGTATTTCGGCAATCTGGGGGAATTCGGTCAGAGACCCCCACGTATAGGGAACAATCATCGCAATTGCCTTACTATTCATACCAAATACAATATCCCCCATCCAGAACGGGTGCGTCGTTCGGGTGCTTCCAGTCATTTGTACATTGACACCATAATTGCCATTCGCATTGCTGATGGAATCAACGATGCTTGAGATACGTGCGAACTTGTAGGGTTCGTGAGAATAGTAGAGTGAGTTGAGTACAAGCAGTGGTTCATTTTCTTGGAAGGGACACGGCACTCCCGCATTAAACAGGGACTTTCCAAACCCAACATACTGGTGTCCGTTGTTGTACAAGTTCCGTAACATCTGACCCGCATATGAAATCTCATTCGTCGTATTCGGGTAATTTACACGGAAACGGAACGGTTGTAGCGAAATCCTGTAAAGTAGCGATTGGATGGACGTGATATTCTTTCTCAGTTCCGCAGGAACGGAGTTCAGTATCGTAGATAGGGACGGCATCGGGTACAGCACACGGAACTGATAATGAAACACAGGCAGAGAGCGGGTGGTGATTTCCTTGTTCAGATTGTCACTTAAAACCGTGAGTACCGTCGGACGAATATTTGTGTTCGCAGAAGATGTATCGACCTCAATAAAGATACGTCGGTTGTTTTCAATCGTGGCATTATCTACACGAAAGTATATGTACGGAATCATCGGGTTATAGAATGCCGTATAGTGTTTGCGGTTGGAACGCTTGTAGAGAGCGATATCAATTTCACGAGTGGTATCGTTGGATACGACTTTGAACACGGGTTCTTCATAGTTTGCGTCGCTTATCAGACGGTTGGTTGCCTCGGTTGTTTCAAAAATCCCTTTCATGTAGTTGAAGTGCTTGTATTTGACATCATTAAGTTGGGTCGTCAATTCACGAATGAAACTTGTATCATTATAGTAACCGTTCTTTAGGGATACTTCATACACTGGATATAGGTCATATGTCTTCATCCCCTGAAGACTGGTCTTTTCTGGATTGGCAATGATCGCGTTACGATTCGGATAGGCCGACAAGTTGTAGGGTGAATTTCTCGCATTATATTTGGTATACAAGAAGGCCGATATGTTATTTCCGATAGGCTGTGTCTTGAACACATATTCTCCCAAGTTGTAGAGAAATTCCATATTGAATGCGTCGTCCTTTTCAACCAGCAGTGTGTAGAACACAGGGTCATATAGAATCGTGTATGCTGTTCCCAATACATCCGACTCCGTGGTGCTGTCCGTCACGATATCAACGAGATAGATGCGACTGCTTCTGCGAACGTAGACATCGGGGGCATTCTGTTCAAGGGGGAGCGTTGTGCGTAGGCTGACTTCAAATAAGAACAGGTTCATTTGGGTGTCAAGAGTCGGTTGTGAAATAATCCGCAGACGATACGCATACTCACTATTATTTACGACAATATACCTACCCACGTAATTCACCACGGTAGGAACAGCGGGTGTGGCGGTTTCCTTGATGCGAATGTTATTCAACGAATAGATGGTGGTCTGTCCCGACGTAAAATCAATATCATAGATGCTGGGTTCAATACATACTGTATATACAATGTCTCGTATCGTTCCAACCCGTTCGTAGGTGACAGTTACGGTGGTTGTGTGGTTCGGCGTAGGCAGGGGGGTTGTCGTGTCTAAAATCGTGCCAACGTCCAGCACTGTCCGTGGATTAAAAAAAGAAACGCTTTGTGATCCATAGAAAATGCTACTCAGATAGTTGGATGGATTGTTTGACACTTTTGAGTTCGTTGCGACCCCATACTGTGTTTTGACTACGCTATTCACGACATTGGTCGCCACGTCGGTCACATAGGCATCCCCTGACAGCCTCTCAACAACGATACCGCTACGCAACTTGGGATTGGTTGTCTTTGTGTATCCGACGGCTCTGAACTCGGTGAGATTTTCACAAATGACCGTCCCCACGGCTGTCAAATAGTCCGCCGCCAGTTCCACCGTGGTTATCGTGTCGTAGGCTTCACTGACCGTGCCGATTGCCTGATAGGAAACTGTCCCACCGCCCTCAATGCGACGATAGATAATGTTTCCGAATGCGAATGATAAGTTGTCCGAGAACTGGTTGGTAGATGGATTCACGATGCGTGTGGAACTCTCATAGTAGTAATATACACAGTTATCGGGGACGGATGTAAATGCCCCATAGTATTTCACAGTGTAGTTGGGAATATACGCTTCAGTGCTAGACCCACCCGTTGTTCGAGAGTACAGAATCGTATTCACGAGGGTTTCGGGTGCGACAGGCAAGGGTGTCGTATTCAGCACTTTGAGTGTGAATATATATCGTATCGGCTGGGTGATGTTGTTATTGGAAGACACCGGTGTGTCAAGAGTAAGGGTTCGGTACAGAACCGTGTTCCACGGAAGGAAGCGACGATAAAAGTGGGACGCACATGCCACCGAAAATCTTGTTTGGAAATAATACATATCAAGTGACGCATCATAGGTCGTGTATGTATAGATTGTATTCGCACGGTCATACTCAATAATACCATTTTCATTCACCATGAACACGCTCGTCCCAAACATATTCGTCGGTATGAAACTCGGTGCTGTTACCGTGATGCCGAGTTTATACTGGAGTTCGGCAGATGAAGCACCCGCATAGGGTGCGGAAGTCATCGTAAGGACAGTGTTTTGTATTGTTCCCACTAACTGTTCATTCGACCTGTTGACGGTCGTGTAACAACTGAGGAACGACCTTTCTACTTGGGTCTCGGTTGTCTTAGGAACAGGCACGAAATCAAGCCAGTTGGCGATTTTACACTGAATACGATAGGTCTCGTTGTTGACATACATAATCATGTCGTTGGCATAGATGAGAGGCATCTTATTATTCAGAACGTCCAAGGGTCGCATCAATATGCTCATCTGCTGATTCGTCTCACTCAAGAACGACTTGAACAGGTCAAGTGTATAAATGTAGTATGTTTCATTGACGGAACTGGGCACGTTGTACCGTTCCAGTGCGAACGTCTCAAGTCCGACCCCCGAGTAGTAGTGACTGTAGTGGATGAAGAAATAGTATGCGATTTCAAACAGATTTCGCTCCACGAAGTCCTCCAGTGACTTGTTTGTTTTCATAGACTTGAGGATATTGGACATCAGCGTGTAGATGTTTTTCGCAAGATACACGTTGGGGTAGTTGTCGGAGTTGTAGTATTTATAGGTATCTAGCCAGTAACCACTCACGTCATACACGGAATTCTTCGTGAAGAAATCGTATCGGATGCGACTACTCACGTAGTTGATATTACTGACGATGTGGTTGTCTGTTTCCAAGATGAATCGCAACTTGGCGTTTTCCAAAAATCGCAGGTCGCCGAAGGAGTAGGACTCCGAACTGACGTTATACACGATATTTGGAATGCGAATGTCAAGCATCTTGATGCGATAAATATTGTAAAACTTTTTGGACAGTTCAATCTTGTAGTAACTGGTCTTAGGGTATCCGATGACACGGGTCTCCAAACTGAAAATGCGGATGATTTTCGTGGTGTCAAATGTAATATAGTCGTTCTTTTGTAGCGACACGTTGCCAGTGGTCGTGGCGATGTATGGGAAGTAATAAAAGTGGTATGTAGCGTCGGCGGTGAATTGGTCTTCACTATCATATTCCGAACTCACGAGCGGTTTAATGAACGTCCATGTGAATAGTTTAAGGATGTCCGTATTTGATATCCGTTTGATTGTGAAAATGGGGGCATTCACGGAACTGTCAAACTCAAAGAGTGTATAGGGTGTGTCATTGATTGATTGCGAAAATGTTCCGACGTTTTTAAGATATAGATTCGTGTTCTCTGCGAGTCCGTGATTACGATGATAAAAGTAAATGTTATTCGGGAACAGGTGGGTGAATAATATCCCGAGTTTCGTATAAAACATCTCCTTGGCGGATATATGATCGTTCCGATTCCGATACACACTGTCAACACTCACCACCGTCTTGCGTAGGTAGTGATTTCTTGTACCGAACCGTTCATACTGGTCTTCTAGGACACTCTGTTGTGCTTTCTGCTTCGCACGTTGTAGTTCCATGGATACGTATGAACTATAAAGACCGTATATCTATAATATGTTTTATATATGTTTTTATGGGGGTGGCGTACGCTAAACAGAATACATCTATCCTGTTTGGTGTAGGTGGGTCTAGCCCCCGAAAACATTTTCAACGCCATTGGTCAGCATATTCATAACCTGCGAAAGCACCATCTTCTTCTCAATCTGATAGGGTCGTATCAGTTGCATCGCCTCTGTGTATGTGAACCACTTTATGTCACTGACCTCCGTACTCTGGTGCTTTGTCAGCCCCCTCTTCCGATAATCCAACCACACATTCGCCTTCGCCATGTAGTAAATGTGCTTGTACTTCTTGCTATTTGAACCATAGTACTTTTCTATAATGGGTGTGTCCGTGATAATAATATCCATCCAGTTCTCAGGATAGTCCGTCTCCTCGTGAAACTCACGAATCGCCGCATCTAAGTTGCTCTCGTTCATCTTCCGCTTCCCTTTCGGAAACTCCCACTCCTGTTCTAACCAGTTATAGCGAGTGTTCTTAATCACCTGATACAAATTCACGTACTGATTATACCGATTAATATACCCGTGCTTTATCATATGAAACTTACGAGAAGACACCTCGTAGTCATTTTCTATCTTGCGACGTATTTCTTCCGACACGGACGTGTTTTCCATATCAATTCGGTTATAATCCACCGAGTACCATAGACCATCAAACGTTTCCGTCATAATACGCCACTTCTCCTCAATCGTCATTTCATTAAAAATACGATAAATATATTCTATGTTATTCATACTGTACTTCCCCAACACAAAGTCCATGAACCCGAGCGTGAATTTGCGCCGTATCATAAGAAATCGGATGGAATGGGTTTCAGGGTCAGTATGATATAATATGATGCCTAAACTAATAATAGGTTCAAGGCAGTTACGCAACACGTGTCCCAACTTTCCACAGTTACAACAGTATATCTTGCGTTTGGTAGAACCACCGTGATGCGAGTTTGAATTATTTAACACATCCATTCATAGGACGGGTGCTATTACTGGGTGTATTTATGTGAATTTAAATCCGTATGATATAGTAACGTAGCGAATTCTTAATATGTTTTGCGGTGTGCGACTTTGTAACGACTTAAAAATTGAACTGCGAAATAACAGGTATGAATAGTATATAACGACGACCCCTGTATGTCAAACTCATCATTGTTCTATCGCAATACGCTCCAGCACAAGTTATTTCTGATGCCCAACGAGATATGTCGGGACATTGATGCCGTGCTACTCCGTAAGTTGCGTGAAGAGGTAGGTAACAAGTGTATCAAGGAGGGATTTGTGCGTCGTGACAGCATTGAGATAGTGAAGCGGTCAATTGGCCTCGTGGATGCGATTCATTTCAACGGACGTATCGGATACAACATACTGTTTTCGGCGGAACTGTGTAATCCCGTGGAGGGTATGAAGTTGGAGGGGGTGGTGGAGGACATCAACAAGATGGGTGCGATTGTGCGGATTGAGCCTCTGAGTATCGTGTTGCCGAAGCAACACCATCCTGACTTGGAAGTGTTTCGTAGCTTGTCGGTCGGTGACAAGGTACAAATGACTGTAATCGGGTCTATTTTTGAACTATATGACACGGAAATCAACACGGTGGCGATTATTACAAATGTATTGAAGTAAGCGGACGATTTGGTTCTTTATTTTTTTTAGAATGTAGGGGGCGCACTTCTAAATTCTAAAAAATTGAATATAAACAATACAGCCATTGTATTCTTTATCAATACGAATTCTATGCCGAACAGTAAGTTTCAATCGTGTCTAAGCGCCTACCTCGTCGTTGAAATCAACACGCACCCTGAAGACTGGAAGGACGAGGAGAGTATTAAGGCGTATGCGTACCCGCTGGACTATTTTCAAAAACGTGCCATTCGTGCGATGAATGCCGATAAGAATGTGATGGCGTGTGTTGCGACGGGGAGTGGCAAGTCCACGTTGGCCGACTATGCGGTAGCGTTGTCGTTTCATCGTGGAAAGCGTATAATTATGACGAGTCCCATCAAGGCACTCAGTAATCAAAAATATAAAGAACTATGCGATGCATTTGGTAAGGATCGTGTGGGGCTGATGACGGGCGACATAAAATTTAATCCCGATGCGCCGTGTATAGTGATGACGGCGGAGATATTGCGGAATCTGTTGTATAAACGGGGCAGTTGTACGGCCGACATTGGTGCGACAGCACAAGTGAGCCTCAATGATGTGGATACGGTCATTATGGATGAGGTTCACTATATCAACGACCGTCATCGGGGCAAGGTATGGGAGGAGACGCTTACATTGTTGCCACCTGACGTGAAACTCGTGTTATTGAGTGCGACCATTGACCGTCCCGACCAATTGGCCTCGTGGATCGGTGACTTGAAACAGCGTCCTATTCACCTGATTAATAATAGTCGTCGCATCATTCCGCTCACGCACTACCTGTATAAGCCGACTCCCTATACCGACTTGGCGAATCCTGATTTGTGCGACGGGGCACTCATACCGCTGATGACGAATGATGGTGAGTGGCGTGGGAAGGCGTATCATTCGTGGGTGAAAGAGTATAATCGTATCATTCACGCCGATGACCGTCGTTTGCCGAAGGACAGTAGCGAGTATAAACGTGCCGTTCAAAAGGAATTCACGGGGACGCACCGTTTGAATAATTTATGCAACTACTTGAAGTATCGCCAACTGTGTCCCGCCATCTTCTTTGTGTTTTCCCGCAAAGGGTGCGAGACGTATGCTTCGGCGATTGTTGATAGTGCCGTGTCGGGGAAGACCAGTGCTGAGATAGAGACCACCTTTGACTTTTATACGCATCCGTATCGCAAACAGTTGGAGGTGTTGCCCCAGTACCACACGCTCCGTGGGTTGCTGTGTAGTGGTGTTGCCTACCATCACAGTGGGCTCGTGCCGATTTTGAAGGAGGTGGTGGAGATCCTGTTCTCCAAAGGGTTCATCAGGTTCTTGTTTGCGACGGAGACATTTAGCGTGGGGTTAAACATGCCGACGAAGACGGTGGTATTCTTAGAGTATCGTAAGCCGTGTGACACGGATGTAGGGGATGAGCCGTCTCGTCGTATGTTATACACGGACGAGTATCTACAGATGGCTGGTCGTGCGGGTCGTCGTGGAATGGATGAGCGTGGCTATGTTATTTATATGCCGATTCGGGACGCTTTACCCGAGTCGGAAGGCGACCTGCGTGAGATGATGCTTGGTAAGAAACAGTTGGTGAAGAGTAGAATGGACTGGGGATTTGATTTCATCTTTAAGTGTTTGAACTGCGGTAATCATCGTTGGTTGGACGTGGTGCGAAATAGTTACTGGTATGTGGAGTTGATGCGTGAAAAGGCGGTTCTTGAGACGGAACTGTCCACGGCACGTTCTCGTGTGCGTACAATAAACAACGGTGAGTTCTTGACGGCGGAGATGTGTGAGGAGTTGAAGGAGCGTCATCGGTTGGAGACGTTGCGACGTGAATACCCGAAAGATACAAAGGTATGGCAACGTCCTTTAGATTCGTGGAAGAATAGCCACATTGGGAAGCGGTGGGATACAGCGTATATTGAGTGGCGTGAGTTAGATGGACTATTGAACCGTATTACCGAGTTGGAGGCGACGTTGGTGGATATGACGGACATGAACCTATTTATGGGTGGATATGCCTCCTATTTGAAGGACGTTGGTTTTTTGAACTATACGGGGACGGATTTCACGGAGTTGTCTGCGTCTCACTTGACGAAGAAGGGGGTTCTCGCAACGGAGGTGAATGAAGGCGACTGTTTGTTGATGCCCGAACTGTACTTGTGGGTGTGTAATACAACCTCCATAGAAACCGAGGATATTCTGGCGACCTTGTCACTGTTCATTGAGGACACCGTCCATGCGAACACGGATGACCTTGTTCAGGTGGTTCGCACGAATCCCGCCGTACAGTTCCTTGAACGTAAGCGGGAGTTCCTGTGTGACCGTGCGGATGCGTATGGGGTAAGTGTGTCTTTATCTCTTAACTTTCCGATGTATGTTGTGATAAAGGAGTGGATGTCGGGAACACCCGTGGCGGATATTACGGTGAAATACGATATGTATGAGGGAAACCTGACACGTATCATATTAAAAAT
>Ga0255212_1000588_pt1 | contig 9044 bp, 5 predicted proteins | sample Miss_Yuk_RepC_8d_FD_188425 | JGI IMG/M metagenome (GOLD analysis project Ga0255212, IMG submission 188425) | Freshwater microbial communities from Mississippi River, Louisiana, United States - Miss_Yuk_RepC_8d | ecosystem: Environmental > Aquatic > Freshwater > River | place: USA: Louisiana...
CCCAATATTGTCGCATTACCTTGAACATTTAAGTTGTTTAATGATAATGTTGAGGTAAATAAGTTAGATATTGATGTATCAACAGAGGTTCTTGTACTAGTCTCAGTTGAAAGAGCAGATGATAAAGATGTATCAGCAGATGATCTTGTACTAGTCTCAGTTGAAAGAGCAGTGGATAAAGATATATCAGCAGATGATCTTGTGCTTGTTTCAGTTGAAAGAGCAGTGGATAAAGATGTATCAGCAGATGATCTTGTACTTATTTCAGTTGAAAGACCAGTTGAAAGAGCAGTGGATAAAGATGTATCAGCAGATGATCTATCACTTGATTCAGTTGAAAGAGCAGTGGATAAAGATGTATCAGCAGATGATCTATCACTTGATTCAGTTGAAAGAGCAGTGGATAAAGATGTATCGGCAGATGATCTTGTACTAGTCTCAGTTGAAAGAGCAGTGGATAAAGATGTATCGGCAGATGATCTTGTGCTTGTCTCAGTTGAAAGACCAGTTGAAAGAGCAGTGGATAAAGATGTATCAGCAGATGATCTTGTACTTGTTTCAGTTGAAAGAGCAGTGGATAAAGATGTATCAGCAGATGATCTTGTGCTTGTCTCAGTTGAAAGAGCATTGGATAAAGATGTATCAGCAGATGATCTTGTGCTTGTCTCAGTTGAAAGAGCAGTGGATAAAGATGTATCAGCAGATGATCTTGTACTTGTTTCAGTTGAAAGAGCAATTGATAAAGATGTATCGGCAGATGATCTTGTACTTGTCTCAGTTGAAAGAGCAATTGATAAAGATGTATCGGCAGATGATCTTGTACTTGTCTCAGTTGAAAGAGCAGTTGATAAAGATGTATCGGCAGATGATCTTGTACTTGTCTCAGTTGAAAGAGCAATTGATAAAGATGTATCGGCAGATGATCTTGTACTTGTCTCAGTTGAAAGAGCAGTTGATAAAGATGTGTCAGCAGATGATCTTGTGCTTGTCTCAGTTGAAAGAGCAGTTGATAAAGATGTATCAGCAGATGATCTAACACTTGATTCAGTTGAAAGAGCAGTGGATAAAGATGTGTCAGCAGATGATCTTGTGCTTGTCTCAGTTGAAAGAGCAGTTGATAAAGATGTATCAGCAGATGATCTAACACTTGATTCAGTTGAAAGAGCAGTGGATAAAGATGTATCAGCAGATGATCTATCACTGGTCTCAGTTGAAAGAGCAGTGGATAAAGAGTCATGGGCAGATGATCTATCACTAGTCTCAGTTGAAAGAGCAGTAGATAAAGATGTATCAGCAGATGATCTTGTACTGGTCTCAGTTGAAAGCGCAGTGGATAAAGATGTATCAGCAGATGATCTAACACTTGATTCAGTTGAAAGCGCAGTGGATAAAGATGTATCAGCAGATGATCTAATACTTAACTCAGTTGAAAGCGCTGTTGATAAAGATGTATCAGCAGATGATCTTGTACTTGTTTCAGTTGAAAGAGTAGTGGATAAATCTACACCATTAATAGTTAAACTATTACATGTTCCATCAGCAAACGTTAAATCACCAACTTGAGTAGAAATATAACTAGTTATACTTACTGTATTACCATTAAAATCTGAGTTTTCAGATGTATAACCAATACAATAAACATTTGTTGATTCATTAAAACCGGTAAATACATTTCCGTTATCTGCAGTACCTCTCTGATAAATAATACCCATATCTCTATAATTATTAGCAAGACTATCAGCACCAATATTTATTCCTATTATATTATCCGAAATATCAACATTTAAAGTATTTAAAACAACATTTGTTGATTGACCAATTACTGATAAATCACCCAATATTGTCGCATTACCTTGAACATTTAAGTTGTTTAATGATAATGTTGAGGTAAATAAGTTAGATATTGATGTATCAACAGAGGTTCTTGTACTAGTCTCAGTTGAAAGAGCAGTGGATAAAGATGTATCAGCAGATGATCTTGTACTAGTCTCAGTTGAAAGAGCAGTAGATAAAGATGTATCAGCAGAACCTCTTACACTGGTTTCAGTTGAAAGAGCAGTGGATAAAGATGTATCAGCAGATGATCTTGTACTGGTCTCAGTTGAAAGACCAGTTGAAAGAGCAGTGGATAAAGATATATCAGCAGATGATCTCGTGCTTGTCTCAGTTGAAAGAGCAGTGGATAAAGATGTATCAGCAGATGATCTTGTACTAGTCTCAGTTGAAAGAGCAGTGGATAAAGATGTATCAGCAGATGATCTTGTGCTTGTCTCAGTTGAAAGAGCAGTTGATAAAGATGTATCAGCAGATGATCTATCACTTGATTCAGTTGAAAGCGCAGTGGATAAAGATGTATCGGCAGATGATCTAACACTTGATTCAGTTGAAAGACCTGTTGAAAGACCATTTACAAGAGCAGTAGAGAGAGCAGTGGATAAAGATGTATCAGCAGATGATCTTGTACTTATTTCAGTTGAAAGACCAGTTGAAAGAGCAGTGGATAAAGATATATCAGCAGATGATCTTGTGCTTGTTTCAGTTGAAAGACCAGTTGAAAGAGCAGTGGATAAAGATGTATCAGCAGATGATCTTGTAGTTATTTCAGACGTTAAGTTATTTCTTAATAAAAATAAAGATTCACTACTTCCAGAAAGTCTGGTAGATACGTAAATGTAACCACCACCAACTCCAGCAGTTGCGTATGTACCATCTGCTGATATTGATATAGCTTGCCAAGTTCTAACAGATTCTTTAGCAGTCCATGTAGAACCATAATCACTAGATACATAAATTAGACCAACAGTATTACTATTAACTACAGCAATTTGACACTGACCACTTGATGACATTGATACTGAATACCAATTTCTATTACTATCAGTTACTTTATTAGTCCATGTAGAACCAGAATCACTAGATATATAAATGTAACCACCATTAACTACAGCAGTTTGATATAGACCTGATGATGATATTGATACTGATTGCCAATATCTATTAGCATCATTTTTTGTAGCAGTCCATGTAGAACCATAATCACTAGATACATAAATGTATCCATCAAAAACTACAGCACTTTGGTTTTGACCAGTTGATGATATTGATACTGATACCCAATTTCTAGCACTATCTTTAGCAGTCCATGTAGCACCGTAATCACTAGATACATAAATTTGACCGCCAAAAACTACAGCACTTTGGTTTTGACCAGTTGATGATAATGATACACTATGCCAAGTTCTAACAGATTCTTTAGCAGTCCATGTAGAACCATAATCACTAGATATATAAATTTGACCACCATAAATTACAGCAGTTTGGTATGCACCACTTGATGATATTGATATTGATCTCCAATTTCTATTAGTATCAGTTTGTTTAGCAGTCCATGTAGAACCATAATTACTAGATACATAAATGTACCCGCCAAAAACTACAGCAGTTTGATATTGACCTGTTTCTGATAATGATATATTAAACCAATTTCTATTAGAATCAGTTTGTTTAGCAGTCCACGTATCAAAAACTATACCATCTCTTAATAGTGAATCAGCAGATGATCTTGTACTTATCTCAGTTGAAAGAGCAGTGGATAAAGATGTATCAGCAGACGATCTTGTACTTATCTCAGTTGAAAGACCTGTGGATAAAGATGAATCAGCAGATGATCTTGTACTTGTCTCTGTAGAAAGAGCAGTTGATAAAGAGGAATCCGTAGATGATCTAACACTTAATTCAGTTGAAAGAGCAGTGGATAAAGATGTATCAGCAGATGATCTAACACTTAATTCAGTTGAAAGACCAGTTGATAAAGATGTATCAGCAGATGATCTTGTACTTATCTCAGTTGAAAGAGCAGTGGATAAAGATGTATCAGCAGATGATCTTGTGCTTGTTTCAGTTGAAAGACTCGAACTTAAATTAATAATAAAACTAGGGTCATTTGACAAAGCTGCCGCTAATTCAGATAACTGATCTAGCGCAGATGGTGTACCAACCCCAATCAAAGTTGAAATCATTGAAGATATTGAACTGTCAGCAGATGATCTTGTACTTATTTCAGTTGAAAGAGCAGTGGATAAAGATGTATCAGCAGATGATCTTGTGCTTGTTTCAGTTGAAAGAGCAGTAGATAAAGATGTATCAGCAGAACCTCTTACACTTGTCTCAGTTGAAAGAGCAGTTGATAAAGATGTATCAGCAGATGATCTTGTACTTGTCTCAGTTGAAAGAGCAGTTGATAAAGATGTATCAGCAGATGATCTTGTACTTATCTCTGTAGAAAGACCAGTTGAAAGAGCAGTTGATAAAGATGAATCAGCAGATGATCTTGTACTTGTCTCTGTAGAAAGAGCAGATGATAAAGATGTATCAGCAGATGATAAAGATGTATCAGCAGATGATCTTGTACTGGTCTCAGTTGAAAGACTTGTACTTAAATTAATAACAAAACTAGGGTCATTTGATAAAGCTGCTGCTAATTTTGATAATTGATCAAGTGAAGATGGAGTTGCAGTACCAACAATATTTGAAACTGCATTAGAAATTGTATTAGACAAAGATGTATCAACTGATGATCTCGCTACAATTTCAGAGGAAATTGTAGATATTATACTGCGCACACTACTCACAGTTAATGATAACGACGGTCCGTTCTGCATTTATAATATATGTTAATAAATAAAAAACATAAAATATATTAATTAATCTAATAATTTTAATACTAAAATTTTATAGTCGTTGATTAACTTTTTGTTTGTTGGTAAATATTTATCGATAACCTCCCTATTTTTTTTTATATATTCATCTTTATTTAATTCATGTTCGTTTATTATTTTTATTAAATAATCAGACGCTTCTAATAGATTAAAATTACTATAAAAATATCCTACATCTTTACATAAATAAGCGTTATGTAAAATAGGCCAACCCATCCACGCTAAATCAAAATACAAATAATTTAATGGATTGCCCCATTGATGCGATACTGCAATATCTGCGTGATCTCGCATAAAAGATAATGTATTATGTCTGCTTTCAATAGAACACTTTTTATCTTGAACTATGTCTAAAGTACGCATAAATTTGTTAAATTGTTTCAAATTAAAATCTACTATTTTTGATGTCTCACTAATATTAGTTACAAATAAATGTTTAACCAATTTATTTTTTCGATATGCTGATTCACATATTAATATAGCTGGTAAAGCCCACTTCATTACACTAATATTGGGTTCAAAAATCGCTATTTTTTTCTCGGTTCCCCTATTTTTATAATACAAATCTTCTTCATTACATTTATTTGCTTTACAAAATAATTTTATTGCATTATTCGACCAAACAAACGGTACTTCAATAGATTTACAACGATGTAAAATATTCCAATAATCAAGGTTTGCTTCTACCATTTGAGGTATACTCCATATTTCATCATATTTAGGTAATCCATCAATCGTAAAATCATACTCACCCTGTTGTTTATCTCTATGTTGATTATATAATATTTGTTCAGTATTAATAAGATAACTATTACCACAAAAATAACCAACATGTTTAATATTCAAATATTTATAATAATTATATAAAAACCTTTCTGTATATGAAAAACTTAATGTAATTATAACATGAAAACCACTATATAAGACTTCACTATATGTTTTATATTTAAATCTACTATCATACAAAAATTCATCAATTATTGATTTATCTATACTAAATACCTTATTATCTTCAACAATAAAATAAACATCAAAACCTACATTTAATAATAACTCTGCTAAAAATAATGTATTTTGATTAATACCATTAGAAAAAAATGAATTTACATTGTTCAATAGATTTAATGTTATACCTATCTTTATATCTTCAACCTTAGTTGGTTTTTCAATTTTATTTGGTATAGTATAACTAATATTTGGGTAACAATAATGATCAAATAAGTTTTTACCAGAAGAGTCTACAGTTGATACAAAATCGTTATGTATTTTTCTTTCATTTAAATATACAATATTTTCTTGGTTTTGGGTTGATATTAGTTCATAAAATTTTTGAGATGTAATATTGTCATTTAATTTATCTAATGTAATTAATTCACTAATTAAGTCTAATAACATTTTATTTTTTTTTGAAGAACCAAATATACCCAGAAATAATGTATTATTTTTTATAATAGATTTAACACAATATAATTTGTTATTTTCTAATGAAAATGATTTTATATTATCATTTGGAATAACATTTAGTTCAGTAAAAAAACCACCATTTACATAGAGAACACTAAAAACAAAACAAAGTTTTTTTATAATAGCATTTTTGATTGATTTAATTTCATCAAATTTTATTTCAGTAACCTTATTATTTTCAAAAAAATCTTGATATATTTTATCATGTTCATAATAAAAAGTATAATTATCAAATAGTTTCATGAAAGAATCCTCAATGTTTTTTGGATATCTAAACTTAGTAACAGTAAATAAGTTCTCCATTTAATTTAAATTAAATTAATAATTAAAATTAAATTAAAATACGCAAAGATGTAAAAAATTACTTAATCAACATTTATAGAAAAATATTTATTATGTTTACTTTTATCTATAAAACCATATATAGAAAATATATATTTACTTTGAATATAATAATTATATAAACTACCACAAATAAAACCAGTTTATAAGGATTCTTATATATTTAGTAATTTCGCCAACATTTCTTTATCTTTTTTCGCTTGTCTTTCTTTTTTTATAAGGTCATTAATTGCTTTTCTTGTTTGTTTTGCCGTTTCTCTTTCCTGTTTTGTATTTGGCGATAAACGACGTCTTTGTGTTTTCGCTTTTGGCGCTGGTTTTGATAGAGGTTCCAATCCTTTTTGTTTCTTTTCAAGAACATAATGGTCTGTCATAGTATCTTCTATTAATTCCAAAGGAGAATCCGCGATGGATTCTGAAATTTTACCATAATTACTATATTCTTCGTAATTCTGTAATATTCTTTTTCGATAATATAAAAATCGCAACGCTTCGTCATTATCTCGCTCCTCTCTTTGTTTTTCTATTGTCATACCTTTTGTTGCCGTTTTGTACAATTTTTTTACACGACTTAATTCTGCTTCTAAATCATAATCATCATTTAACAATATTTCTGACTCCAAATTAATCAACATTTTAATTACATCTCTAAATGTATCATATTTTTTCCTAATAAGTTTTTTAGTAAAACCAATTACATCAATCACTGTGTATGTCGGTTTAAAAAATATTTTTAAATATGTGTTAATAGATTCAACTATATATCCACTATAACCTCTTATAATTTTTCTTAGATAATCGTTTGCGCTTTCTTTTGTTGTTAAATAATTATAAATATTCTCTAATATTTCTTCACTCGATTTATCCGGATTTTTTAAACACAACTCAGCAAAAAACATACTCCATATACTACAATAACCACCTGGTTCATTTTTACCCCTTTCTAATATACTATTTTCTTCAAGTGCTTGTAATCCTCTCAAATACGGACACACAGTTGTTGCTTCTACGTAAGTAACAGTATTCAAGTTCGCTTTTTTTAGTTCCGCATTAAAAATTCTTATAAAAAAATCAATCTTTTTTTCAATATTTGTTTGTCCTTTTTCATTTCCTCTATATGATCCACCATGTGGTTCAAAATGTTCGATTACATTTGTTCTTCTTCTATAAATTAGCACATTTGAGTGACCTGTGCGTGTGCGTCCTTTATAATAATTTAATGGTATTATTATAGTTTCCTCACCCTTTTTTATACATTCCGTTAGTGTTTTCGCTAAATTTACAAACTCCTCACGCATTATTGCTTCTTCATCTTTTGTAAGTTTAACTTTTATATCAATATACATGCCTAACATAGCATCATCTCTACCTAATGGTCCTTGTCTTTTAGTCACACAATTTGATCTATACTTTTTTATTAAATGCAAGTAAAAAATCGCTTCAAAGTTTGCGTAACCGCAAATAGTAACAATTGTTTCACCTTTTCTCTCTAATTCATCTAATTGGGTTGTTATTTTTTTACTTACTATTATTGGTTCTGGTAATTTAAGTGATGACATGTTCTATATTATATATTATATATTTATTATTTATTGGATTCTCTATTTTTACAAAATTATAAACTCATCTAACTCACTCTTAATGCTTTCGCTACAAACTGTAATTGTAGTTATATCTGCTCTACATAACGCACATGATGGTAAATCTTTGTATACTGGCGTACTCTTCAAACAACCTTTAAAGCAATCCTTGCAAAACTGATGCTTACAATTTAGTGTAATACTGTGTTTTTTTGGTATAGATTCTTCATAACATATTGCGCATTCGCATTTTTCTTCGCACTGTTGTTCTTCTAATTGTTCGACATTTCTAGTAATATTAAATTTTTTGGCACTATTTTCTATATTTGTATAATTCGGATTTTGCAATGATGCTAATAAATTATAAACTTCTTGTAACGAATCATTATCTAATACTTCTTCTTCCTCTTCATAAATATAATTTGTAATACTATCTATAATTACATCTATATTCGAAAACATTCTACAACTACAACGACTAATAGCAAATGCTTTTACTACTTCGCTATTAACAATCAAATAATATTCCATTAACCATTCTTTAAACGTATTGCGCGGTTCTACAGTCCATACACAGAAAGATTTACTCATTCGACATTCTTGTTCAAATTCAATAATGCGTGTATCTGTACATCTTCTTATATTATGACCGAGTATATTACAAAATGAACATCTACTTGTTCCACTATATGTCCGTGTGGAATATATTGTTGGAAAATTGTTACTTCTATTTTCAGCGTCAAAACTCATTTCTATTATTTATAACTTTTAAGCATTTATTTTTTTAATTTCAATTTTTTTTACATATGAAGAGAGAAAACAGAAAAAAATGACATAAAAGAAGAAATAATATAAAAATATAAATTAAAGATATAATGATATCTACATATATCTAGTAACAAATGGAACTATACAAAGTTTATATAAATGACCGTAATTA
>Ga0255212_1000593_pt1 | contig 9013 bp, 11 predicted proteins | sample Miss_Yuk_RepC_8d_FD_188425 | JGI IMG/M metagenome (GOLD analysis project Ga0255212, IMG submission 188425) | Freshwater microbial communities from Mississippi River, Louisiana, United States - Miss_Yuk_RepC_8d | ecosystem: Environmental > Aquatic > Freshwater > River | place: USA: Louisiana...
TCCGCAAAGGAAATCCTTGAACTATACACTTGGTGGAAAGAAGTCTATCCCAACCGTCCAGACCCACACGATGCCAGTGGTTGGAGTGCTCGCTGTGAATTGGGTAGAGAAAAAGCCAGAGCGCAAGGTTTAGATGATTTGGCATTTTTGGGCAGCGAAAGCGAAACCGAAGATGAACGTAAGGAAACTATGCGAATTTTGGATCTATGCCACAAAATTGAGCAAGAGCAAAAAGACGAAGATACAGAAATGATGATTCGTTTGATTAAGATCCGCGATAGTCTTTGGACCTAAGTAAACCAAAATGCAGTTGAAACGTTAAATAATATATACGGGAGAACTATCATGAAACATTTCGTTATTGGCTTAATAGCAGCAATAGGGCTAAGTTTAGCAGTACCAGCACAAGCACAAGGACATCGACATGGACACGGACATTTTCATGGACACGGGCATAGACATTATAATCCAGGTTGGTGGGTTGCTCCTGCTGTAATAGGTGGTATTGTGACTTATGCTGCAACACGACCTTACATAGTTGAACAGCCCGTCATAGTTCAGCAACCACAGGTCTTACAGCCAAACCAAGTTGTCATTGACGGTGTCTTATATCAGCGACAAATAATGACGGTCAATGGTGTTCAACAAGAAGTTTTAGTAAGGGTTCAGTAATGGTCGATCCTGAAAATAAAAACACCACTATGATATTTTCAGTATTAGTATTGATATTTGTGCTAGGGATAATGTTCACATAAAATAATAAATTAATGAAAAAGATTGCAATAATTGGCGCAGGAACAGCTGGCAGTTATAGTATTGGCCACTTTCTACATAAAACAGATTGGGACATAGATTGGTATTTTGACCCCACAATAAAACCGCAGGCAGTGGGCGAAGGTTCTACGTTGCATTTTCCTTTTACCTTATATCAGCAATTTGGATTTGATTATCGTTCCTTAAAGGAAGTAAAAGGAACGCACAAAATTGGGGGAAATTTAATAGGGACTTTACTCATATATTTCCTCCTGGCAGCGTTGGTTACCATTTCAATGCCAATGAACTTCAAGCCTGGATTTATGATTCGGTAAAGTCTAATAGTAGAATTAAAGTAATTAATGAAAAAGTTGTTAATCATGATGATATAGACAGTAATTACATCATGGACTGTAGTGGTAAACCTAGCGACTATACAGAATATCACATGTCAGATACTATTCCAGTTAATAGTGTATATGTTACGCAATGCTTTTGGGATAATCCTACATTTAATTATACACTAGCCCAGGCCATGAAGCATGGTTGGGTATTTGGAATACCTTTGCTTAATAGATGCAGTATTGGTTATATGTATAATAATAACATTAGCTCTTTGGAAGAAGTCAAAGAAGATGTAAAGTTCATTTTCAAAGAGCACGAGTTAACACCCAGTGATATCACAAATAGCTTTAGTTTTAAAAATTATTACCGTAAATTGAACTTTAAGGATCGTGTTGCGTATAACGGTAATGCCAGTTTTTTCTTAGAACCATTAGAAGCTACATCAATAGCAACTATGCATTATATACATAGGTTATCTGTGGCTTATTGGAATAAAGAATTTCCGCATAATGTTATTAATCATAATTATAACATATTCCTAAAACAAATCAGTAATATGATAATGCTACACTATGCTGCTGGTAGCATATTTGACAGTGCCTTTTGGCGATTCGCTCAGCCTCTAGGACAGGCTTATCTTGAAGAAATGTATAATGATCGCCGTTGGAAAGAAATTTATACAAAATATAATACAGGGGACTTTGCCGGTCCTGAATATGGTATCTGGACCGCTACTAATTTTGATTTGAATTTTCGAGGTCTAGGGATTAACCCAGAGTTAGTCTGAAGATTTAACGTCGAATAACCAAAATCGCTAAATAATAGTACTTTAGTACTATGGGATGGCGAAATCAAAAACACTATTGACCCAGGGATATCATGAAGGATGTATTGAAGAATTCATCACTGATCTAGGTGAATTTAATAATATATCTGATCAAGTAATTGAATTTTCTAACAATTATCAATCTGTTTGTTATAGACATCGTGTCAGCGGCTCAACAGTAGAAAACTCAACGTACTTTGATTATGATCGAGCGTATATCGAAAAACAATATCGAAAAGAAAATAACGTTACTGTATCACAGCAATGGTGGGAATCATGCTATGATAATACTTTATTTGATTTATTAGGTTACTATAAAAAAGAAATTGGACCTCTTGTTGTATCATTATATAATAATATTAACATAGACGATCTTGAACTAGGAGGTACTAATTTTACATTGTATGAAAACGATGACTTTATTTGTCAGCACCATGATGGTAAAAATTTTGGTCGAATATGTATAGTATTAATTTATTTGTCTAAAGAATGTGATTATAATGACGGGGGCGGCCGCTTAATAATATCCGATTCCAACCTACATAAAGAGATTTTGCCTTTAAGAGGAAATTTTGTTGTTTTTGACTACACTAAATTTAATCTCTCACATCAGGTAGAATCAGTAAGGAACAATTTTAGAAGATATTCATGCATTTCTATTGTTCAAACAAAGACAAATTGATGGTTGACAACTGCCAAAAATAAATATATAATGTAGGTTATTGTTGTATGAAGGAAGTTGAAGAACGAGCAAGACAGGGGTTCAAATCCCCTCTGGTCCACCATAAAGGAATAGATGAGAGATACTAAAAAACGCACCTTGGTAAAAACATTGATTTATAGATGCTGGGTTATCCTAAGCACTTATGTAATGTTGTTACTAACAGGACAATCTACCGAACAAGCGATTTTGCCTGCTTTGATTATTAACTTTGTATGGACTTGTTCATACTACATTTATGATAGAATCTGGGCACACATTGATTGGGGTAGAGAAAAGAATGTTTCTTTATGATGGGCCAGACCTGGGATCGATTGGCGTATGATAGATGACTGGACAACACGATAGGCGAAGAACGTAATTCTAGCAAAACAAATAGACGCAAATGATGAAATGTTTGCTCTAGCTGCCTAAACAAAGGTAAGCAGGGGTAGGAAATACCTGGCAACAGAAACTACCAAGGGCACTTAGGTGCCCTTTTTTATTGGCAATATGCGTAAAAATTTTACACAAAAGTTATATAATATGTGTAGACTTTTTAAAACAATTCTCATATAATACTATTAGTTAAGAAGTATTAGTAATACTAAGCACTAGTCGTTTAAAGTATAAGCCGCTTTAAGTATTAGTATAGACTTTTTGGAGATTTTTATGCCAGACGATAAAAAGACGATCTTACTCTATCATAAAGATAGATATACATTAGAAGGTCGAAGAGCCACTGACCGTTATATGCGAAAACATTTAAACTGTAATTGGTTAGTGGGAACAAACTGGGAGACTTTCTTAAAGAAGCTGGACAACAAACCCGATCTAATCGGTCTAAATGCTGAAATATTAGAAGAACCTAATTTTCATGAATCACTAGCTACTTTAAGAACGCTGATGCGTTCAAAAAATCTAAATGTTCCAATAGTCATTAGCATCATGCCTACTACTACTAGAGAAAAACTTGACGACTTGATCCATTATGGAATACTAGGTATACTTCCTGCCGCACGATACCATGGCGAGGAAGAAGCAGCACGACACTGGGCTAAATTATTAAACCATGAACCAAATTGGCCGCAGGACCTTATTGATCAAGCACCTAGGCAACAAAAAAATACTAAACCAATAGTTGTTGTTTTTAGGCACGAAGATGCCGAAATATATTTAAACAAATACGGTGCAAGCATGGCGGAGTTCGATGACTGTGAATTTCAATTACATACGGTCTATAGTTTTAAAAAGCTCGGCAACACACTACAATTGAAACCTAGCTTGATTGTTGTTGATGAGGATATGATAAAAAGATATGGTAGTTTCAATGAATTTATGTTGATGTATGAGACCTTGGTAAAATATGCTGAAATTAGTTATAAACCAAATCTATCCATCTGTGTAACTAAAAATACCACAGTGGAGGAAATTAAAGAATATCAGCGGTCAGGTATACTGGGGATTTGCCCAATGGTTAAAGATTTTGGTTTGGATGAAAGTAAAAAATCTCTCATTGAAATGTCTCGTGGCAACCCATATTGGCCCAAGTATATCATTGATCAATTGCCTGGTAGTAAGCCCTTCAGCAAAAAATTAAAAGATTTTCATTTAACTGATAGACAACGACAGGTCTTTGAATTGATCGCTAACCGTGGCCTAAGCAACAAGCAAATCGCCACTGTTCTAAGAATAAGTGAAAGCACTGTAAAAATTCATGTTAGTGCGGTAATGAAAACCATGTGTGTTCGTAATAGAACACAATTGGCACTTACTGCCAAGTAATACTTTAAGTGGACTAATACTAAAAACTATATTGGTCCATTGTTTTCTCCCGTAAGTAATTTATGAGACTTCTAATCTCATATTTAAATAGGAGAAAAGTATGGCCGTAGAAGATATGTTAAATGATATTCGCTTTGAGCAACAAAAACAGGCAGCCGATATTCAGATCGAAGCCAATAAAAATGCTCATGATGTTATCACCGCAGCAGGTAATAATACTGACACTCTAACAGCACAAGTTACCTCTCACCAACAGAGCATTGCTGACCGCTTGTTCGCTATCGGTCGTGACACACAAGACATTCGTGCTCAAATTATTTCAGCACAACAGGCTATGGTTACAGGCTTCTTAGGTGTAAGCAAAGATGCTGAAATCCAAGCACTAAAGACACAGATGGAAACATCCAAGCAGACAACTTACCTAAGCGACAAGCTCGATGCAGATGGTGAAAAGACTCGTGCTCTAATCAATGATCTCAAGTATAACGATCTAAATCGTGCTCTAGTAGAACGCAACAGCGAACTAGTAGAAGAACGTTGGGGACGTCGTTACTGGAGAGACTTTGCTGGTCAAAACCAGTATGCAGCATTAAGCAACCAACTACAAGCATTTGGTAGTCAGTTAAATGACACACGCAACAGCATGGTTAACTTTGGCACACAATTAGGTGTCGGCCAACGTGCAACCAGCAACAACGTAGGTTAATTTACCAAAATTAACTGATCAACAGGCAGCGGCCCACAAGGCTGCTGCTTTTTGGAGACTGCTAAATGACACCCATGGAACGTAGACTGGTTGAACTTAACGAAGCATTATTAAAATTATCATCAGGTGAAAAACCTCCACCTGACATGATTCAGCAGGCACAGCGAGTTCTAGCAGGTGCAAGAATTGGTATAGACACGGGAGCTGGAAATGACACAGTCATTATACAACAAAACGGTAACAACGACTGCGACAAATGTCCACCCGGACCTCCTGGACCTCCTGGTCCGCCTGGAGCGACTGGAGAACCGGGACCTCCCGGACCTGAAGGCCCGCCAGGACCAATTGGAGAGCAAGGTCCTAAAGGTGACACAGGACCAGTTGGCCCTCCTGGACCGCCTGGAGAATGTGATTACCAGTGCGAAGCAATTTTGGTTACACAAGACTACACTGCTGACGACAATGATTGTTATATTGGCGTTAATAGTCTTGGACCGGTTACTGTCACTCTTCCCCCAAATAGCGGCGATAGCCATCAAATTATTATAAAAGCAGAAATGGGTCCTCCATTAGGTAACCGCAAAGTAACCGTTACCACCAGTGATGGCGGAACCATAGATGGTGAGCCAGATTATGTCATGGAAGTGCCGTGGCAAAGTGTTCATTTATTTTGCCGCGATGGCAATTGGTATATTGTTTAAGGATTAGTCTATGTCATATCTAGCTCAACCCACTTCGTTAAGTGATTATGGTGTAGTAAAGGTCGGAGATTTTATTAATGTAACAGATGGTGTGATTAGTTTAGACCAAGATCTCAGCCCGACTGCTGATGTTACATTTGACACAATATTAGGAAATGTAGTTTATGATAACGGGGACAGAGTTATCACTAGTGTTACTCCTAGTGCTGACGTTGGTATTAGTATTTTATCCTTGGTAAGTGATGGACCCGCCAGTTCATTTACTATTAAAAACACAGGTGTTCTAAGTCTAACAGCAGGACCAGGTATCAGCATAGATGCTGGAACAGGCGACATTACAATCAGCAGTTATGGTGCAGACCTTATTAATGTATATGGCACAACAACTAGCTATACTGCAACGTTAAATGACGAATACATTGGTGTTAATAGTGTTAGTGCGGTAACGATTACATTGCCCGCTGGTGTAGATGGTCGTGTTTATACTATTAAAGACGAACATGGACAGGGCAGCGGCAAGATCACTATTCAACCACAGGCAGGATCAAAGGTTGACAATTCTAATTCTTATATTATCAGTGTTCCATACCAAAGTGTTCAAGTAGTATATAGAGCAGGTAATTGGTGGATAATGTAATGTATAAACGAATAACACACACCATTGTAGAAGAACATTTTGATCAGCCAGTGTCATGGAAATATCCACAAAGATATTATGGCGATGGTTCGGTCATACCTTATAAGTTGCCACAAAGTTATCAAACATCTACTAATGATAGTAGATGTGAAAATTGTCTTGCAAGAGATCCTATGACAAATTATTGTTCACAGTGGGACGCCGTAGTAAGACCAGAATATGTCTGTGATGCATGGACACCAATGTGATAAGGAAATAAACATGTATAAAAGAATTACTCACAACATTGTAGAAGAACATTTTGATCATCCTGTTGCCAGTCAAATTAAATCTAGTCTTGACAAGGCAAAATCTAAGAGAATACGGGCAATGATTCCCACAACTCAGGTATTTGATCCCACGCTTTTTACGCAAGATGTGAATTCCTACTTTTCAAATTATGCAACCAAATTGAATCAGTTAATTAGCAGTACTAGCCTGGGAACTGACGCAATGATATCTTCCTTTGAAAGTATGTTTACAGATGTGAACACACTGGGCGATTTAACAAAGCATTTTTATGATTCGGAATTCGGTGAAAGAATTAATGTAGTTATGAGATCGTATCCTATAACTACACTCATGATGATTCAATCTGCCATACCCGGTCATGATGTAAATGGACTAAAGTTAAAATTAAAAAGCATAGGCGATGATTTGAAGTCTGCACTTTTTCAATTCAATAATAATTTAGTAGCCGCAACAATGCCTGATTTTACCAATACATTGGGAGAAGCAATCACTGAAGCAGTGTTAGCTAGAAGAAACAACGATCTTACTAAATTTACAGAAATGACCAATACTATTGGGTCAACATTTTCACAACTAGGAAGTATCATAGCGAATCAAATTGTAACAAAGTTTCCTAACAGATTTGAACCTGTGCCTGCATCAACATCGCAGGGGTGGATGTGTCCAACTCCCACACCTACTCCCACACCCACTGCGACGATGTAATGTTTGTTAATAAAAATACTTTTAGAGTAAAGGCCGATAGGTATGACAGTAGAGATTATGTTGCCAAATTTGCTGATGCTCCTGAACGTAGAAATTTTGTAGATCTTAGACAATGGGCCAGTCCTGTAGAAGATCAATTGCACCTAGGTAGTTGCGTTGGCCAAGCTATTGTAGGAGCTTTTGAGCTAATGGTCAACAAGCTGTATCCGGAACAGTTTGTTGACCTAAGCAGACTTTTTGTTTATTATAATGCTAGGTTATTAGACAATTGGCAAAATGAAGATGTAGGTGCTTATGTACGAGATGGTATCAAATCTGTGGCACAATGGGGAGTTTGTAATGAAACCATTTGGCCCTACTTAGTAGAACGTTTTGCAGATGCACCCAGTATAGAAAGCTATATGGATGCTAAAAATAGAATAATAAAACGATATTATAGAGTAAAAACACTTGAAGATTGTGTCAATGCTTTAAACTATAACTATCCCGTGGTTATCAGTATGCATGTGTTCAATAGCTTTTACGATCTTGAACTACCAGGAAGAACAGTGTTATCGATGCCTACAAGCTGGGAGTCACTGATTGGTGGTCATGCCGTAACACTTGTTGGCTACGATTATAATAAAAAACAATTTATGGTTAGAAATAGTTTTGGTGAATACTGGGGAGATCGTGGTTACTTTCTAATGCCATTTGAATATGCTGAGAAGTATACCATGGATAATTGGATATTTGATATCGAACTAATTCAATGACTGTCTGTAATAAGTAAATTTACCAGGACTATACAGACATGAGCAGAAAAATTTTTATCAGCATTGCTGGATATAGAGATCCATTACTAAAAACAACAATACTAGAAGCATATAACAATGCTACTCATAAAGACAATTTGGTCTTTGCCATTGTTGATCAAAGCCCAGCAAATGAAGTATTCAAGCCAACAGATTATCATTTTAATTCTCAAATAAAATATCTTAGGTTAGACCCATCCTATGCTAGAGGTTGTTGCTTTGCTAGAAACTTGGCACAAAGTCTTTGGGCAGGGGAAGAATTTTATTTCCAATGCGACAGTCATACATTGTTTGATGAACGCTGGGACGAAATCTTTATACACGCTTACGATCAATTATCAGAGTGGCATCAGTATCCTGTCATAACTGGATATCCTCGTGGCTTTGAAGCAGTGGGCAATGACATAACTAACCTTAAAAAACAATTGGATCTAACAGGTTTAATGACCTTGATCGCCGACGAAGAACATGCGTTTAAAGGCGATACTGACATGTATGTGGGCACAAAGGCTCATATCATTGACAAACACGAACCAGTTCATGGGTTTATGTTAAGTGCCAATTGCTTGTTTACTACTGGAAGAATTTGTGAGGATGTACCTTATGATCCTTTTATATACTTTTCAGGTGAGGAGCACAGTTTGGCATTAAGGTTATGGACGCATGGTTATAATATATTTCATATTCCTGTGTATCCCGTTTATCACCATTATGGGCGGGATTATAGAACTACCGCTTGGGGTGACCAACAAATTGAAGAAGCCAGACCT
>Ga0255212_1000610_pt1 | contig 8825 bp, 7 predicted proteins | sample Miss_Yuk_RepC_8d_FD_188425 | JGI IMG/M metagenome (GOLD analysis project Ga0255212, IMG submission 188425) | Freshwater microbial communities from Mississippi River, Louisiana, United States - Miss_Yuk_RepC_8d | ecosystem: Environmental > Aquatic > Freshwater > River | place: USA: Louisiana...
CTTCCCAAACGGATATCGGGACTATATTTTATCTTGCACAAAATTACGCTGTTACTCTAGAGCCTATGATCAATACCATGGTAGACAATGTCTATCAATACTATAAAATCGGAATATATTGGGGAGCCAATGTTACGAATCAAAAACCTGCTATAGCAGATTTTTATTCTTCTGGAATTATCAAGGTTAATAATTGGCACAATATCAAAATAAGAAGAAGCTTAAATTTCAATAATGGCAATTTTGATGTATTCATTGATGATATAAAAGACGTCACTTTTGAAGGAGGCTCTTTTATTAGAGACGAAGCTTTTAGGGGCGATGTCTTTTCTATGGGAGCTTGGATTACTGAAGATCACACTTCTTCTCAATGGGGAATACTAGGAAGATATATCAATTATCAATATAGCGGTCAAAATGAAACAGAAGATCCTAATTTTTCATTTTTCGACGGCGTATTTTTCAGTACAGATCATCGATTAAAATCTCAGTTAGCAAAATTGTGTTGCTATAATTCTGCACTCACACAGTTAGAATTTTCACTCTATAAGAACGATGAGCCCACAGATTATAGTGTCTATAATTGGTACTGGAATTTCATTTTCAACCCTAGAGAAGAAGACTATTTTCAAAATCGATTTAGATATCAAGGAAATTCTACCGTCGACAACTTACAAGACTATTATAAGAGTGGTGCAGCTTATTTGACTACGAAACACTTAAGTAAAGTACAGTACGATGTAAATTCTGGCCACACAGTAGGTATGCCATTTATTTTGTTACATAGTCACTTAGGAGAACTAGTAAGTAAAAAATCTCCGGTAATCACTGGTATACCTCAGACAACGGATATATCAAGCTATCCAAATTCCGCAGATTATTCTTATAGTGTAGATAAATTACTATATTTTATCGAGAATTGGAAAAATCTCTCTTGGTTATTAGCTATGAATTCAATTATAAGACCAAGTGACTGTCCATACCGACCTCATATAGAGTTCTATAACTCGTCAATAAATAATTATTTGGGTAAAAAAGACACTATATGGTATGCTTCTACTGGTATTGGAGAAAAAACAATAAATTCTATCATGCATGCATACGACGACGAAGCATATAGTTTTAATATCTCTGGATATGATTGGAGTCAAGAACAAATCATCGGATTTTCTAGTAATTCTCCTACTCGAAGTGATTTTAATACGGTAGCGATGTGGGATAAATTTTCTGATTCAGATTTCTTACCACCATTTTCAATAATTCTGAATATTCCAGTTTTATATTACGGAAGTAAAATCAATCCTGGATCATTCTCTCTAGAAACAAAAGATTCATCAGGTAAATCTATAAAGATAGTCGATAAAGAAAATAAGTTGTATATCTCTAATAGCAAAAATGGTTCAAAGGTGGGATATATTTCTTATGATAAAGGTATTATAGTGATATATCATCCTTTTCTCTCATGCATCGCAATGAGTGAATTTACATGTAAGTTCGAAGGTTCAAAATCGATGTATGTTAAACAATATGATATCAAACTAGGAAAATCTGAAGGGATAATAAGCAATAATGTGAGTTGGAAACCTATGACTCCCTCTTCTAATGCAAATGACCAATTAGAAGAAATCGTAATAGTATCAGACATCTATTTGCATGATAATAATTTAAACGTATTAGCAAAAGCTAAATTAGCTAATCCGATCATTAAGAGAAAGAATGATTCTTTCATGTTTAGAATTAAATTAGACTTCTAGTACAAGCTGACTCTCTATAGAAAGATATAATCACTTTTTCCCTTTATATATTCATTTTCTTCAACTTGGGCGCAACCCAATTTTATAGGGAAAAGCGAAGACTTTACAACTAGAATATTTCGAATAAAATTATTCTATACGGAGGTTTTATGATTTTAGGCTTGGATGCTTCTACAGCGACTGTTGGCGTTTCAGTGTTAGATATGGAAGGTAATGTGATATTTCGTGATTTCCTTTCTCTTAAGAAACTAGATGAAATCGTACATAAGGGAGACGTATTTGACCTATATATCAGGGCCATCAAAGAAGAGTATCCTATCCAACATGTTTTCATAGAAGATTATGCACAAAAAATGTCAAAAGGCTCTTCATCTGCTTATACTATCACACGCTTAGCTGCCTGGAATGGTATTGTACAGTTTGCATGCTATAAAGTGTTTGAAGTAATACCTCAAGTCCTCAATGTGAATGAAGCGAGAAAAGCGTGTGGTATTAAAGTGCTCTCTAAGAAAAAGTGTGGTTTAGATGGAAAATCACAAGTCTTCGAATGGGTTACGAAAAATGTGAAAGGTATGGAAAATCCCAAGACAAAAGTCATCTCTAGTGGTTCAAGGAAGGGCGTAGAAGTCGTTATAGATGAAGCGTCTGATATGACAGATGCTTGGGTAATTGCGTATGCAGGATTTAAAGGTGTAATCCTGGACAAATGAATGTAAATTTGCATTATGCAAAGCCAAATTGATTTCATAAAAAATATATTTCCTACACACAAAATCAAAGACGACGAAGTAATCGTAAGGTGTCCAAAATGTGGAGACCCTAGGAAGCCTTCAAAAATCAAGATGAATATCAACATACAGAAAGGGATATTCCACTGTTGGGTGTGCGATCTCAAAGGGTCTTCTATTCCTAGACTGCTTCGCATGGTCAATCCTAGTGCTGCTCAACAATATGCAAAACAGTTTGGAGTAAAGACTCATCGACAAGAGAAGAATTCTGTCAAAGATATTGCAAAACTCCCTGAAGACTTTCAGTTAGTCATGACTTCACTACATTTGCCAGAAGGCAAGAGAATTCAAAGGTATTGCCATGCTAGAGGTCTTTCTGACGATTTAATTTGGAGATATCGTATAGGATTTTCAGACACACAGAAATATCGTATGATTGTTCCTTCTTTTGATGAGAGTGGTCATCTCAACTATTGGACTGCAAGAAGAATTGATGAAGATCCAAAATGGAAATATATCAATGCTGAAGTATCTAGGACTTCCGTGATATTCAATGAATTAGACTTGGATTGGTCATCAGAAGAGATAATTTTAGTAGAAGGTCCGTTCGATCTCATGAAGTGTGATGGCCTGAATGCTACTTGTTTACTGGGTTCCACACTGAATATTCACTACGATCTCTTCACAAAGCTAATACACTATCCAGAGAAAATTATCTTAGCTTTAGACCATGATGCTCAAGAGAAACAAGACAAAATTGCTGAACTTCTGATGTCATACGATAAAGAAGTATATTTTGTTAATCCGCCTACAAGAGATGATTATGGCGTTTTAGAGAACTGTGATTGGGGAGACTTAGACCCAAAAATCGTAAAAGAAAAAATGTCACATAGGATAAAATATACACCGACTACACGCCTGATCAGAAAAATTCATAAACTCTGATATAATTAAAAGCAGTACAATATTAAATTTTATGTTCAGGCTTTTTGGAGAAGAAAATGAGACTCACGAAAGATCAATTGAAAAGAATTATTCATGAAGAGTATTCAAGTTTGAAGAGACAAGAGACTATTAGAGAAAATCGAATGCTCAGAGAGAATAAGAGTTGGCAATTTAATCGAAAAATGGGAGGACCTGATAAACAGGGCTTCAAAGAAAATATGCCTATTCGTCTTGCGGTGAATTTTACATTAGGTTGGCTTGACTCTGACTTTGGTCAAGATATTCTTCTAAATATTGCAGAAATCTGTAAGACAAGAGAAGACATAATTAGACTATCAAAAGATAAGACTACTGTGGAGGGTTTAGCGCTCTCCCAAGCACTTGAGACTGGAGATATTAATAAGTCTGGAAATTATGATTATTATGCTTTCGTGGATGAAATGGTAAAACAATTATCTAGAATGGGTGTTTAATATTAAAAAAATAGAAAAATTAAAAAAAATGATATAATTAAAAGCGTGGGATATTATAAAGTCTGTGCCCACATTTAATTTTATTTTAAGGAGAAGAAAATGAGACTTACAAAAGGTCAATTGAAGAGAATTATCAGAGAAGAATATACAAGATTGAAAAGACAAGGTTTGATTAAAGAATCATCCCCTCGCGCCTTAGATCCAGAAATGCAAATGGATTTGGAAGAACTAGAGGATCAGTTGTCAATGAGCTGCCCAGATTATCAACGTGGAGATTTATATGATGCAATGATGGAAGACATCTACGAAGGTGATGGACAATTCAGTGTTAAAGCTCTTTTGCAAAATTGTGATGATCCGTTTTTAGTAAAACAGATATTAAAGTGGGCTAGTCAAGTTAGTGCAGAACTTGCTGATCAAATGGGCGATATGTACTAATTTCGTAAATTCGATTTATCTTGTAATTGTCTCCAATGGTAGGTATTATATTAATACAAACCTTGGAGACTTTTAGTATGAAAATCTTACACATTGCAGATATCCATTGGCGTGGCCTTACAAGACATGATGAATACAGAGAGTCTTTCGAAGACATGTTTCGACAAGCAAGAGAGTTGAAACCTGACGCTTTTTGTGTTGCAGGAGATATTGTTCATTCAAAAACACAGGGCATCTCCCCAGAGTTAATTGATTGCCTCAATTGGTGGTTCACAGAGATGTCTAGAATCGCTCCTGTACATATTATGTTAGGTAACCACGATGGACTTATTCTCAATACAGATCGACAAGATGCGATCTCTCCTATCCTCCGTGCGCTAAACTTACCTAGAGTTCATCTGTATCGAGACAGTGGCGTCTATCAAGATCCATATAATTCGGATGTAGTCTGGTGTGTATTTTCTCCCTTTGATGAAGAGAACTATGATAAGGTTCAACCCATAAAAAACAAGATTAATATCGCTATGTACCATGGCTCTTTATGGGGTTCTCACACTGATGGAGATTGGGCTCTTCAAGGTGAAGCAAATACGAAAGAATTCAAGAAGTTTGAATTTACTATGTTGGGTGATATCCATAAAAGACAGACGATGATGGAAGACTGGTCTTACATTGAAGTCGAAAATGATGATCTGCAGAAATTTTTAGATGATGGATGGGAATTATATTAAATTATAGTATAATTAGTGCATATCAGGACAATATTCGATTGTAATTCGTTATATTATATTGTAACAAACACAATCCAATGGAGCAATATGCAAAACGAACTTAGAAAATTCATCCGTCAAGAGATTCTACAAGAATCTGGAATTATGGATAAAAATAAAGACCGTATCTGGAAACCCAACGAGACCGAAACAAATGTAGGCCAATATGATGGTACTAATCCAGACCACAGACAAAAATTAGCTCAAGACCTCTATAGAAACATGAGAGAAGCTCAAGTAGGATTCACTTCTCCTCGTTTGGCAGAGTTGCAAAATGGCCAAGAAATTATCTGGACAAAGACTTTCGAAAATGGCATGGTGCTTCAAGTCTTTACATCAGTTAAGTTCGAACCAGACGTAGTAGTCCAAGATGGAATTACTTATGGAACACCTCAAAAATCTGGTCAGACTTTCCGATTTGCTCCTAGAGCTCAAGGCAGAGTATACTATAAAATAACTTATACGATTCCTAGTGGATATGCAAAAGCTGCCGGAATTCCCCTTGGTGCACCTCTTACATTTTCGTTTTATTCGACTCCTGTAAATCGAGTGGGAACTTATGCACAAATTATCGCTCGTATTAATGCTGGTATTGGTGGCTTAGAAGCATTCGCTAACAGAATGTGGAAACCTGCAGCATACTTCTCAAAAGTAGCTAAAGGTGACGAACCTATTGAAAATATTGAAGGACAGATGACTTCTGCTCTTCCTGGAAATCAAACTATGAAACAACAATTAGAAGGAGACTCAAATGAGACTAACTAAAGGACAACTAAAACAAATCATCCGAGAAGAATATTCTCGATTAAAAAGACAAGGGCTGATTCATGAGACTTGGGACACTGGTCAACACAACACCTGGGGTGTTGGCGGCCGAGGTCAAAAATCTCGTCAACCATCACTTCCAGAAACCCTTGAAGCTATCGAAATTATCAAATCACATGGTGGGGAATACAGTGCTACTGTATATGCTCCTGGTGAGGAATATAGCGATTCTCTTCGCGAAGTACTTATTGGAAGAGCAGGCGATGCTGTATTCACTGTTACAGTCACCCCTAATTATTTCAGTGCACAGATTCACGAAGGTGAAAAAGACTACGAAAAAGCTGAACTTCCTTGGCAAAAAAATAAAGTGAATCCAAATAATTATTTTGCTCAAGGCGCAGATTTTGAGTGTAATTCAATTGAAGAGTTTGAAGCTCACATGGAAGAAGCAATGGAAGCTTATTCCGTGCCAATGAGAAGTAGACCTCGTCGACGTGGTGCAAATGAAAGAGGTTGGGACCATTTTAGAACAAAATAATAAATATTATCGCGTTTTATAATCAAAACAATCGAATAAATTGTAAATCTCCAATAGAATCAATAAAATACAATTGACACACTATTGGAGATTTTTTATGCCGAAAATTAGAAAGAAACAACCTAGAGTAATTTATCCAGGGTCGACCATAATGCAAAACTATGGTGAGAGTGGAGACAAAGGATTTTTACTGTGGGATATTCAAACTCGTGACTCTTGGACTGTAGATTTTTATCCAGTCCTCAATAATTCACCTTTTGTCACGGTTGATTGGACCGGAGACATAGACACCACTGTCCAAGCTTGTATAGCAGAACACCCAAATGGTGCAAAATATAGAATTAAGTCCAAACGAATTATTGACCCTAAGACACAACACAAGTTGTCTGGACAGTTACGAAGAGACCTGAATGCTAAAGAAGTCGTCTTTAAAGTAGAAGCTTCCAATGATGTCATAAGCCTTTCTGAAGAGACTACTGAAAAACTCGAAGTATTGAATTTGTCTTCACCTCAAGTACACAAAGAACTACTTCGAGAATATGCAAGTGATGAAAATCACACTGAAGAGTTTTGGGCAGAAGTAGATAGAGTTATTGACACTGTGGTGCCACAACTAGAATATACTGCTTCCTATGGAAAGAAATGGTCAATTAAGAGACTTGAATTTGATAATTTGTTTGGTTACGGAGAAGGGAATTCTATTGACTTTCAAAAGACGCATGGGTTGGTAGGTCTATTTGGCCAAAATCGTGCCGGAAAATCTTCTATTCCAGGCTCTATTATGTACGGTTTGTTCAACTCAAATGATAGAGGCTTAACTACTAATGCCCATGTTGTGAATTATCGAAAGACTTATGGGTCTGCAAACATCACATTGGATGTCGATGGAAAGGCATACAGGGTGGAGAGATTATCAAATCGATATATCTCACGTAGACATGGAACGAACGGTGCCAAAACAGACCTCAACCTTTATGTATTGGATGAAGATGGCCAACCATTACAAGACTTGAGTGGTGAACAACGAAGAGAAACTGAAAAAGATTTAAAAGACTTGGTCGGTGGTCCAGAAGAATTTATGATGACTACTTTTGCAGCGCAAGGTAATATGAACGCTTTCTTAGATAAGGGTGCTACAGACCGGAAAAAACTCTTAAGTTCTTTTATGGGTCTAGACATTCTCGATGAACTCTATAAGAAAATCAAAAATGAAGGAGACGGCATTAAAGCTTTGATTAAGAGAGGGGCCCAAGATTGGGATGGAGATATCTCTTCAATGTCAAATAAGATCAGCCTCCTTAGTGAAAACAAAGAAGTGCTTGAGTCTCAAAAAATCGATATATCTACAAAGTTACAAGACTATGAGCTAAAACTAAGAGAATCTTCGGGAGCATCGTTTATCGATCCCCTTACGATAAGTTCGAAAGAAAACACCCTCGAAAAATTTCGAAAAACTCTAGCTAATAACGTAGATACTATTAAATTGTTCGAACAAGAATTAGAATCTGTAGAACAAAATATAGAGAAATATGAGACTTTACGAGATCGCATCCCTTTAGAGAACCTCAAGAGAAGAATCGAAATGTACGAGACACTTCAAAAGACAATGATATCACTTGAAGGTCAACTCAAGAGGGAAGAAGCTACTCTTAATACACAGCAAAGATCTGTAAAACTCTTAGAAGAAGTTCCCTGTGGCACTCTTTATCCTTCTTGTAAATTCATATCTGACTCACACAAAAATAAGAAGCTAATGGAACAGCAACTATTGACAATTAAGAATTTGCAAGAAGAGTATTCAACAATGTCAGACCAGCTTGAACATCTTGCAAATGAAGACCTCAAGAGTAAACTTGATAAGTACGAAAAACTAGTTGTAGAAATTCAAAGACTGAAGATAAAAAGAACCCAGTTAGATAGTCAACTAGAGATTAAAACGAACCAGCTTTCTGTTCTTGAGAAAGATATTCAGGCACTGGATGAAGAGATTACTACATTGAAATTACAAGCCAGTGATAGTGATAGTGAAGCGCATTCAAAACTTAAAAGCATTATTGAAAACCTACGTGCTGAAGTGAAAAGCATTGAAAATAAAATCTATTCAGATGCTTCTCAAATTGGACTCTTAAGAGCTAAAATAGATAATCTCACAGAAGAGAAACACAGGTATGAAATACTCGAAAAAGAATGGGAAGTATATGAATTTTTGCTCCGAGCTACTTCTTGGAAGGGTATCCCCACGTTTGTTATGACAAAACAAATTCCTCGAATTAACACTGAGCTCAATAAGATATTGCGTGACGTCACAGGTTTCACTATCGAATTAGAAGTAGATGAGAAAAATACCGATATCTACATCAATTATGGTGACACAAGAAGGCCTCTAGAGTGTGGGTCAGGGATGGAGAAAATGG